>FWPV01004517.1_pt1 | contig 28135 bp, 24 predicted proteins | sample 2228371 | NCBI WGS metagenome assembly FWPV01 (sample SAMEA103939776, study PRJEB20133) | metagenome
AAACGTCGAGCCAACACCCACCTCGCTCTTCACATCTATCGTCCCATTGTGTTGCCTGATAATGCCAAAGCATACGGAGAGTCCAAGCCCTACACCCCTCACATCGCTTTTCGTAGTGAAAAATGCTTCAAAGATTCTGTCGCGAATCTCATCTGGAATTCCTACACCTGTATCCGAGACACTGAACACGACGCTGTCTGCCTCACTCCTGGAAGCGATCGTCAACACACCACCTCTCGGCATAGCAGTCTTGGCATTAAGGATCAGATTGAGAAGAACCTGTTTCATCAGGTTGCCAGACACAAAAACCTTGGGGAGATGTGCAGCAAGGTCCAAAACCACCCTGATCTTGAACTCTTGGAGCTGCTTTCCCACAAAAAGGGCCACGTCTTCAATGAGCGAATTCAGATCCAGGAGTGTTTTGATATCCTCATCAGGCCGAAAAAAACTTAACATCCCCTTGAGCAGCTCGGAGATCCTTTTTGTTTCGGCATAGGCCATGTCCAAAAATTTCCGCTTCTTAGCCGTCTCGGGGATCTCGCTCCTGAGGAGATCAAGACAGTTCATAACGCCATAAATAGGGTTGTTAAGCTCGTGGGCAATCTGTGCAGTAAGCCTGCCCATTGCTGCTAACTTTTCCGTTTGAAAGAGCTGCTGTTCGAGCCTTCGACGCATCGTAATATCAACAAGAAGCCCCTGGTATCCCAACACCCTTCCGGACCTATCCTTCCTGACATGGGCGGTCAACAGCACGGTGATCGGATCACCGTCCTTTTTCTTGAACTGAACTTCGTAATCTTTTACATACCCTTCAGCCTCTATCATCTTTTGGAATTCCAATCGGTGGGCCGGATCTAGATACAGATCCCTTGTCAAGTCGAGATTGAGGACCTCTTCCTTGCTCGCGTAACCGAGCATGTCCACCATGGCCTGATTACAGTCGAGAAACTTCCCCTCACGAGTACTAAAGTACAGTCCATGGCGAACTGTCTCGAACAAGTCTCGAAACTTAGCCTCGCTTTCCAAAAGCTCCTCTTGTGCCTTGAGGATCTGACGCAAGTCGTAGAAGATCCCCACACTCGCGATCTCGCGACTTTCTTCACTGTCGTCCTGATAGATCAGCGCACCAGAAAGACTTATGGGTATATGTTCACCGCTTTTTGATACGCCAATGATCCGGTGTGGTAGAAGCTTACCTTTGCCACCATACTGGTCAGAACGGAGCTTCCGCATGATATCCTGGGCCACACCGGGTGGATAGAAGTTGGCAACGTTGCATTTTCCTATCACCTCCTCGGCCTTATATCCGAGTAGCTTCTCGGCACCCTTATTAAAAATGATCACCCTTCCCCTCATGTCTGCGGCGATAATACCGTCGGTCGAGCTTTCGATCACATTGGACAAGAATTCATTCGCCTCACGAAGCTCCTTTTCCATTCGAAGTCGTTCGCAGAGGTCACGAATATACACGTAGGTCTTGCTGCCTTCCTCGCCGTATCGAGTGGTGCTGATACAAACCTCGCAACTACGCTGTTGCTTTGCTGCTGTGCAAAGCTGAAGTTGGGTGCAGACACGGCGGCCTTCAGCTCTATTGCCTTCGTCGGCGAGTTCCATGAGAAACTTCCTATCTTTCTCATCCACAAGTTCAAGGAAGGCAAGCCCCAAGAGTTCTTCTGGAGAGTAGCCGGTCATCTCTGATGCTACGGTATTGGCGAACTCGACCCTGAAATCTTTATCGAGGACAAGGATCGCATCCTCTCCCATCTCAGCGATCTTTTGAAACTTGCGCGTAGCCTCGACGAGCTTATCCTCCATCTTCTTTCGACCGGTAATATCCCGAAGACACACGTGGACAGCTCCCTGGCTCAGATACGTGGAAGAGCTAATAAGTGCTTCCACATCCTTTTGTTCGCCTGATGCTGTAACAATCTCCAATTGCGTGCTTACACGCTTACTGGGATCTCCTACGACTTCTCTGATCATGTCCGTCAGAAGACACGCCTCCTTTTCTGGTAGAACATCCTTGAGGTGAGCTCCCAAGAGCGTATCTTGCCCCACCTCAAAGAGTGCAACAGCAACTCCGTTTGCCTCCGTCACACAAAAAGAATCATCGACAAGCAGCATGCCAACACCTGCTGTCTCTAGAATATGCTGGAACTTCTCAGTGGTAAGAGTGAGCTTTTGCTCATGAAGACGTGGTAAGGTAACGTCCTTAATAACTTCAGCTACATAGGAAATGCCACCGGCTGAGTCCTCAAGAGGTACAGCTTTTATCTCTACGTGGACTGGGCGACCTTCCTTGTTGTAGTGGATGTGTTCTAGGGTCACAGCCCTCTCATGGTCAAACACAATACGTAGAGGACACGTTACCCCAGGAGAGAGCTCGGAGCATGGACGATGCCGACGATGGGTGAGTTCGTAGCAGTGTAATTGCCTAACGTCACCCACACTGTCGTTATCGGCCCACTCATCCCGAACCATTTTGTTGGCCAGTACAATACGGTAGTCTCTGTCAATTACAAGGACCTTATCGAACAAGGCATCGAGGATCTTTTCAAGTTCTTTTTCTGGAATCTTCATGTCCTAGATCACTGATGCAATCAAATGACCCTCGCCCACATTCTCCAGACTTATTGCCATTCCCAATGGATTGGTCGGACAGCCAGACAAGGATCCTCTACTTTGGTTCGACGGCTGGGAGCTTGATATTGTGCTCCTCAAGGAATTTGAGGGCCCGTTCACGCACCGCTGCCACCTCTTTGAGACACTCAGCACCTATTGCCTCGAATCCTTTGTGATCAAAGTCTTTGAGGGTACGCTCCCGCTGGCTTTCCCACCATTTTTGTCCATACTTGATCGTAGGCCTACCGTGACCGGGAAAAACCGACCACTGAATCGCGTAGTTGACTTGTGCGTGCTCGAGCCACATCTCGTGGTCCATCATCTCGCCTATGAACTCCCGAGAATACCAGAACAGATCCTTCATTGGCCCTATCGGTAGACCGTAGACCACATCGCAGTCTTCAAGAAACCCAATAGCCTTTGCGCACATCCCAGAGGCTGCTTCGATGCGGTTGGTCACGTTTTCCTGCCAGCATGCTGCACAGGCCCAGTCGCATACTATACCAAAATCGAAGAGCTTCCATTGGCACACTGGACCGTGCATCATAATCTCTGCAATAGGGCCGCGCTTGATATCTTTGTGGTAACGGTTCAATTCAGCGCAGGTCTTGAACCCACATGCCCCGCAGTCCCAGTTGAGTTCGCTTCTTGTGATGTTCTCTGCACCTATTAGGAGCAATACAGGGGCCTCACCAGCATAGTAGGCCCGCTGCCACTGAGAATGTTGAACGCAGCCACCCTTCCCAGTATAGCCTGTGCCTCGAACATAAACTCGAGGATCTTGCCGGTGAGGACCATGGTCTTAATCTTCACTCGACCTGTAATCTGCGGTGCTTTATGTATGGCATGAATACAAGAGGCAGCCACATCAAGCAGCCGCTCATGAGCAAACGTTTCTCCGTCAAGGACTCGCGTCTCATTCATTGCCTTCCCCCTCTTTGTTCTTGTCCGTATCTTGGTCAGCAAGACGGCGTCGCCGCTTTTCAGCCTCAAATCCTGGATCCCGAAAACGATAATCGCCGCCTACCTGTCGATACAGTGCGTAAAGCCTACGGTTGGCATCGATCAGTTTCTGGAGATTGACCACGTGGTAATCGGTATTGATGTCCACGTAAGGATTCTTTGCGAGTGCCGCAATGAGAACTCCCACCTGCATTGCCGAGTCTGGGTTATAGCCTAATCTCTGGGCAGCCACCCCGACGGTCCAGAATGCGCGTGCATCAATCATGAGCTTGTTGGCCATATAAAGCGCAGATCCAACGGCATATCCGAAATCGTGCACGCGAACGCCACACAATGGTCCATCGACCAGCGTAGTAAAGTCCCTCTTCGTGGAATCCAACAGCCCGTGGATATGAGGCCGTCGTTCGTACAGAAAGCTACAATTGCCCTGGCCGCTGCAAAAACCGCACTCTGCATCCATAGGCGAGTCCTTTGCGCGAAAATCGCCCAATATCAGGACTGCATCCGATTCTCGCACCATAACCGCTTCATACTTAAAGAATCGCGAGATGAGCTTCCCGTCCACCTGCCAGGCCAATTCCTCCATCTTGCGTGCCAGTTGTTCCTGCTCCTCCATTCCATAGAGCAAGGTAGCCTCGACCTGGGAGACTCCACCTGCATTTGGTGCAGTCATAGCAGCGTTGACCATCAGTTTTGCTGCCTCGATAGCGCATTCTCGCCTATTCTGGTCGATCGCAGAAAACGGCGGCCAGTCGTTCATTCGTACTACGGGCATTGGGCACCTCCTCTCGTTGTAGATGCTCAAAAGACAGGGCCTCAGCCATACTGTGGTTTACCCACAAACACTTACGCCCCTGCAGCCAATATCTCTGATACCAAAACGTCCATTACGGTTCAAGAAAACCAAAATGCCAACCACTCGCTCAGCCGTTAGTAATATCCGTACTTCTCTGCTGCTCGCACAAGGGCCTTGACGTTCTCAAGAGGCGCCTCGAGCGGGACCTCGCAACCGGAAGCCAGTATAAAACCACCACCAGGGGCCAAATCATCAATGAGCCGCCTGCACTCTGCCTCGACTTCTTGGGGTGTACCAAGAACAAGCAGGGTCGAGCTTACATTACCCTTGACACACATATGACCGTACAGGATTTCCTTTGCCTTTCGGATGTCCGTGTGCTCGAGCTCGACAATATAGCGACCAGGTGGCAGTTCCCTGAAAAACGGAAGCATTGGCACCCAGTCAGTATCTAAATGAAAAAGGATTTCGAAGCCATCGCGTATAAATTGGTGAACCATCCGTTTGAGCGAGGGCAATACAAGCCTCTTGAACGTCTCCGGTGAGATGAACGTTGCAGAGGCCCTGTTGCAGTCAAAGAAGACCCTTTTTAGGCCGGTAAAACTCGCCTGGAGCTTTGCCACTGCCACAAGACCGTCAACCATGAAATCAGACGCCTCCACTATCTTGTCAGGCCGTCTGAATATGTCTGTTATGAACTCGGCAAGCGAGCGCTTCCAAGAAAGGATCTCAAAAGGAAATACGGTCACAGCCCCAACCCATCCAGCAGCCTTGCACACTTGCTCAACGTAACGTATTTCCTTTCGAATGTGGTAAGCTGCCCTAAGGAACTGAAGATAGCCTTCTTTTGGCCTTCGGATCATCGTTTTGGACATTCCCTCGTGGATCAGACGGTCGTAGTCTTCTGGTTCCCATTGCTTTTTCTCTATGATCTGGGCAATGCAGTTATCGCCCAGCACCCAGTCAGTACCAAACAGAAGACGCTCGCCTCCAAATAAAAGGTACCCTGCACCAGGAAACCATGTAACCATGTCTGGTCGGCCGTAGATGTAGTATGCGGCTCGACTAGCGACACGCGCCTTGCTGAAATCAAAGAGGAACTCCTGGACAGTAAGTCCTGTGGTAGGAGCAACGTGGTGGAGGAGAAATGGCGCTACCGGGACCCGATCCAGTCTTGCGAACGTCATCGCAGCATCGATGCGCTCCTTGCCAGTCATGCGAGCCTTGGTGAGTCGGCCCGGAGAAGGGACAAGCAAAGGTACAACGGGTGCATCTTTAAGGACGCGGCTCAGTGCTGGCACCAGTAGCATAGGCTCTTTGGCATCCTTGCCGAGCAAGAGCCTGCTCAAAGAGGCCTTTCCAATGCGGCGATGCCACACTTTTACCGCAAAGAAAAGGAGCAGACCAAAAACGATACAAAATGCGGCAACTAGCCACATCCGATGCTCTCCGATAGAGGGTTGAGAGATCCTTTGTGGACCTTTAGCAGAAACGCCACCCAAAAGCAAAAAAGCCTCTCTCCCACATTGTCAACGGCCGTATCCATCCTTGACTTAAATGGCTGTCTTGTATTATTAATAAAACAGAATTTATAAATTTCATTGCTTATGCGACTTACGTTAACTGCTCTTTCCCCACACTCATGTCCACAACACCAAAAAAAGAGGAGAATAATGATGAGCATCTCAAAAAGGATCAGCTATGCGCTTTCTATCGTAGTACTGTTCGGCATGCTTGGTGCCTCTTCCTCTTCTGCCGATGTCCAATGGCTCCCACTTGGCGGTGTCACTACACCAGCTGGTTCTGAACCGTCTGTGGTAGAAACACCCCAAGGAAACGAGGCCCTCGGAATCGATGTGCACATCTTTGGAGTGCATTGGGAACAAGTAAACACCAAGGGAGGCACTTTTACGAGGATCGATCTTCCGGGAGCAGGCCATGCAACCGAGATCGGCAGGCCACGGCTTCCTGTCATAAGAAAACTCATCGAGCTGCCATACGATGCAGAAGTAAAGCTTGAGATCATGAGTGCACAATCACAGGACGTGCTCTTACCCACTGTGGGGATCTCATATCCCCTCATACCGACTCAGCCGCCGATCCCAAAGGTGCCAGGGGCCCATGAGAATGCGCCTTTTGCCTTTGATAGGTCTTTTTATGCTATTGACAACTTTTCCCCTTCTGAACTTGTAGAACTGGGAGAGACCGCCTATATACGAGCCCATCGAGTAATCCAGATATCCATATATCCGATCCAGTACAACCCTGGACAAGCTACGATGAGGTGCTATAGCCGCTTGAACATCGTGGTGAAGTTCATTGGTGGCAATATAGGCAAGACCCAAGCTCTTACCAGTCGGTATAGCTCGCCTTCATTTGACACATTCCTTAAAGAGACGATCCTCAATTTTGGGCAATTCAGCCCTACTCAGGGTACGAAAGCCACATCGAGCGAAAGCCTTCTCTTCATTGTGGCCGATGCCTACGAAGCCTCGATTCAATCGCTTGCTGATTGGAAGCGCGAAAAAGGCTTCAAGGTCGAAGTAGCCAATACGACGACCGCAGGATCGACCACCACACAGATAAAGAACTTCATTCAGTCCCGATACAATACATGGGTCAACCCTGCTCTCAGTTATGTAGTGCTCGTAGGCGATACCAACACGATCCCAAGCTTTTCAGGGACCACAGGATCGCACGTCTCAGATCTCTATTATGCGACCCTCAGCGGGACTGACTATTTGCCGGATGTATGGATGGGCAGAATGTCTGTGAGCACGAGTGCGCAGACCCAGACCGTTGTAAGCAGGACCGTTGGCTATGAGCTGGCCAACTTGGCCAGCACTGCCTGGCTTAAGAAAGCAACGTTTATTGCAACATGCGATACAGGATTCTATCAGGTGGCAGAAGGCACGCACAACTATGTCATCTCTCAGTATATGAATCCTCATGGCTATACATCGGACAAGCTCTACTGCATTACTTACGGCGCAGGGACTGCTGACGTAAGGGATGCTGTGAACAATGGGAGGTCCCTTGTTACCTATTCAGGCCACGGCTCTGAGACAAGCTGGGGAGGCCCTTCGTTCACCATTTCCAACATCGAGAGCCTCACAAACGGGGACATGACACCTTTTGTGACGAGCCATGCATGTCTTACTGGTTCGATCCAGGTCTCTGAATGCTTTGGCGAGAAGTGGCTCCGCAAGGCAGCCATAGGATTTTGGGGTGCATCGAATAGCACCTATTGGGACGAGGACGATTATCTTGAGAAAGGGATGTACAAAGGGGTATTCGATCAGCACCTCTACACCCTTGGCCAAATGGTAAGATACGGTCTTGACTACGTATATGCAGTTTACGGGGGCGGTGGTAGATCCAAGTATTATTTCGAGATCTACCACCTGCTGGGAGACCCAACGCTCGAGCTATGGACAGCGCAACCCAGCTCCTTCAACGTGTATCACGATACACATGCTGTTGTTGGGGCTACTAGCTTTTTGGCGATTGTTCAATCCGGAGGGCTACCGCTACAGGGCGCACTGGTGTGCGTGGACAAGGCATCTGATGGTGTGCATGAAGTGGCACTAACCGATTCATCAGGAAGGGCACAATTCAGCTTGTCCCCTCCATTGTTGTCACCAGGTACGCTCAAGGTGACGGCGACCAAACACGATGCTGAACCCTATCAAGGCACTGTCACGGTGGTGCAACCTATAGGCCCATATCTGAGTTACTCGGGCCACACGTTTGAAGATCTCGGTGGTGGTGGTGGTGACGGATACGCCAGTCCAGGCGAATCTGTACTCATGCCGGTAATGCTCAAAAACTTTGGCACTGAAACCTGTCTCCACCCTGTTGTCCAACTTCATACAGAGAGCCCCTGGGTCGAGACAATCATTGATCCTACGGCAGATTACCCGGATATTGCGCCATCCTCGACCGAAGTCTCAGTTCCACCTCATGTTGCCTGGAAATCCTACTCAGCAACTCCAGATCGCACATTGATCCCATTCACTCTTGACTGGACATGCGAGGAAGACGGCAGTGGCTCCACTATGTTCTTCGTGGAGATCTGTGCAGATGCCGATGGAGACGGCTATACCTCCTGTGCAGGAGACTGTGACGACTGGAATGACGAGATCCATCCAGGCGCTACAGAGGTCTGCGATGGTCTAGACAACAACTGCGATGGATATAGAGACGAAGGCTTTGCCGACTATGACAACGATGGTGCCGCTTACTGTGTCGACTGCGACGATACTGATCCAGCAAGATACCCTGGAGCGCTAGAAGCCTGTGACGGTATCGACAATGATTGTGATGGCATTGTACCGGCCACTGAATCAGATGCAGACAATGACGGTTACCGGATCTGTGACGGCGATTGCAATGACACTGACCCGAACATCCACCCAGGCGCATCTGAGATCTGCAGCGACGGCAAGGACAACGATTGTGACGGTGCAGTAGATAGTGCAGATTCTGATTGCCAGACAGGGTGGTCGCTCGCTTCGTCAGCAACCCTTGGCGAGGGGGTCCAAGGGACAAAAGGAAGGATCAATGGTCACATGATCAATGCGATCTCGATCTTTGCAATTCCTGCCCTTGGCCTTTTTATGTGGTCAAGAATCGGCCGTCTGAGATCGCGTAGAACGAGCAAGAAATAAAGGGCTTCTGCCACGTACAACTTAAAAAAAGAGGATTACCATAATGAGATATGTATCGAGGAAACAGGTTCTTTACGTATTTGTATCTTTTGTCGCATTTGTCCTTAGCTGTGGAGGAGGGGACGGTCCTGACGGATCAGGAAATGGAAAGATCTGTTCAGAGGAGAGGTGCACGTTAGGAAACTGCAGGCTGGCATGCCTTGCTACGGGTCCTGACGATCCATGTTGCGAAGATCCTGCCTGTGTGAAGGATGAAATCTGTGTGGGGAGAACCTATACGTTTTCTGTAAGCGATGTGAGACAGGAGCCGTCATCGTGTCTTATTCCTCAACTGCTTCTGCCTGGCCTCATAGAGCTTCTGGCATCTACTTCCTACCCAGTCGTTATCCCCCACAGGACCGCGTTTCCAACTTCAATAGAGCTCGATGTCCCTCTCATAGGGCCACTATCAGTCGACGCCCGATTGGTGGGTGAGAGCCTTGTATTTGATCCTGTGGATCTCGATGGTATTGACCTCAGTGAGATAGACCCTGAACAACTCAACTGCATCGTGGGAGGAAAAGCTTCAGGAGAAACTACAGAGCTTGGCCTTGAAACCCTCGATGTGACAGTCCGGATTTCAGAGATCACAGTGGAAAAAGGCCCTGGGGATGGCGAGTGCGTCCTTGGACTCACCCAGCCCTCCTGTCAACTTACGATCGTCTCTACAGGGATGCATACCCCATAGCATGGCCGGCCTTGGGTACGTCAATAGAGACACGCGCTTCGCACAGGCACTCGACGAGGGCCAATGGTACAAGTAGTCGTTATTGGCGGAGGCATCTGCGGTCTGCAACTTGCTGCCCTTTTAGCTCGCGATGGGAACAAGGTCACGCTTCTTGAGGCACAAGAAGAAGTCGGCGGCAGGGTGCGAGTCATCGAGCACAATGGATTTCACCTGGATTTCGGCATCCACTTGATACGGTCTGGATGTCGCGGTCCACTAGCGAAGACTTTTAGAAGATTAGGCCGACCTCTACGCTGTAGATACGTACGAACCGCATATCTGGTAGATACTGACGGAACAACAACCCGCTTCCCAACCAGCCCTCTCGACCTTTTGCGACAACAAAGGCTCCTCGATAGACAGGATATGATCAAGGCATTGCTACTCTTTCCCTATCTCCAGCGATCGCAGCTTGCATGTCACAAACGCACAAGTCTTAAGGACTGGTGTGCGGCACACAGTGTTTCAGGAAACCTCTATAAATACCTCTCCATGATGGCTGCAGCCACATTGGTAAGTTCCAGAATCGACAAAGTACCTACTGCATATATGTTCAAAAATCTACGGAGACTCATTAAGGCTGGCCTGCCGCCTGCATATCCTATTGGCGGCTGGCGGCACCTCCTTGGCGAACTTGTCTCGGCAATAGAGAAAAGCGGAAAGGTCTGTACCGCTTCCCGAGCACAGCACGTCCCAATTCAGGCTGGCCGGGCAATGGGTGCCGTGGTTAGGAACGAACTCATTCCTGCTGATATAGTCGTGTGCGCCCTGCCTGTGCAAAACCTTTTTTCAATCCTCTCTCCTTCGGACATACCTCCACGTTTCCATACCACATGCTCAACGCTCAGGCCCACAGCTGGCATATCGATCGATTATTGTTTGGACAGGAAGCTAAATAACGAGCGTGCGCTATGGTTCTTCTGGCAGCCTACAATGTTTACCCTATTCACATCCAATTTCGAACCTCGCTTGGCCCCTCATGGCAAGCAGATCTATACTGCGTTTAGTCCACTGGAACCTGAAGAAGTCTCTGACCGAAACACATGTAAGCTGCATCAGATGCGTATGGAGATGGCGCTTTCGAGACAGTGGCCAATGCTCGAAACATCCATAGTGCATAAGAGAGTATTATCGCTTACGATGGTTGACGGAGCTGAAGTGAGCGTACATCAACTTCCTGAAGAACGGCCATGTGCTGCTGTCCCTGGCATCGAGAACCTTTTTCTTGTAGGAGATTCCATCTGTGCCCCAGGCGGTGGGGGTGACATTGGCCACGAATCAGTTCATATTACATATCGAGCTATACGAGACTACGTTGCGTCCAAGGGCAGCGTTGGTCGGACAGGCCCGGTGAACACCCTCTAGAGAGAAACGTGCAGAAGAAAACCTACACATGAAAGGACATGCTATGGGTCTTGCACGATACCTGCTACAGGTGCTTGTTCCTGTTATTGCAATCCCTGTAAGTCTCTTTGCAGGCGAGCGAGCAGAACTGTTCAAGTCAAGAAAGGGTGATTTCTTGGAAATCCAGGGTGAGTCTTTGGCATCCTTGGAGGGAAGTCCCCTGGATCGACTCGAAATGCTCGTGGTCAAAGGAGACGATTTGAGCCCTATTCCATTTCAAGTGGATGAAAGGGTGGAGATAGAAAAAGGTCGCTTCGAGTGGGCATTGCCCAGCGGCCCCAAAGGGGGAAGGGTCAAGGGGGACGGGCTCCTCGGGCCGCATGATGAACTCGTCTTCATGGCAAACGATCTTGGAGAAAGAGCAGATCCAGCCAAGCTAAAGGACCTTCAGCCGCGAGCTGTTGAGATCGAGGTCACAGATCCACTCGACGGTACAAAAGGCTTTGCCTACCTCGCTCAAGCTCAAGGACATCCAAGGACGAGTTCAGCTGATTATGTCTCCTATGATGTGGCACATGATTACATCGAGACCCCTGTGTATACCGTAGGCCACTCCAAGGTCTTCCCTATTGCCCACAACGAAAACGTCGTCAAAAAGGAGGCTGGAGGTGAGGGGGTGGACCTCATCGATATCTTTAAACAGCGCATCCTGGCAACTGCCTTCTTTGGACGTATCAAATTTGACAAGCGGGCCAAGGACTGGACTTCTGAGATCTCTGCATACAAGGATGGCCCAATACGGGTTATCCGGAAAAACGAAAATCACCTCTTGCTCCCTGCTGGGCTGAAATCCCCAAGTCTTTATACCTACACGTTCTATTTGAGGGAGCTCTTCTGGTTTCCTGCTGAAGTGAATGTGCCATTCAAACTGGCAACGGTGATCACCTCGTTGGAGATATTTGCGGCAACGGAATTTTGCAAGAACGCGATAGGTATGGAATTTACCAGCAATTCTGTACGTGAAGCAGTACTAATCGATGGAATAACATCGCCTCAGGAAAAGGCCCTTCACCGCACGGTCAACCAGGAATGGCAGCTCGTCAAGGGACCACAGGGCACATGGATGAACCGAATTGTTATTGGGCCCGGCCTGGAGCCCGTCTACCGGTGGCTTTATTACGAGGATGACTCCTCGGTAGAAGATCCTCCTGAAGAGGAAAAGGGCGTCTTTGGAAAGATCGGCCTGGCCTTAAGCAACCTGGAAAACCTAAAGGGAGGCCACTACACCTTCCGGAGTTATATTCACTTTCCTGAGCATTTCAAGGAAGGCGACGAAAAAAAGATCCTCGATCTGCTCGATGCGCCCCTGCAGGTGCTCGTGCATCCCCTTTGAAGCTGACTCATTCGATGAACCGTGGGAAGGTGCCATCCTAGGCTATACCACGTCTCAAAGATGTGCATCTCAGATCTTCATAGGTGTCCAAGATCGATGAGGCTCATATCCTCTACGTTAGTACTCCACTTTTTATCAATTCATCGACCTCATCATCCGTATAGCCTAGAATCCCGGTAAGGACCTCCCTGGTATGTTCACCCAGCAAAGGTGCAGCAGAACGCATCTGAAGAGGTGTTTCAGAGAAGACGATAGGGCCTCTGTGATAACGAGTTGGTCCCATTTCAGGATGATCGAGGATATGCCAGAAGCCCCTTGCCTCCAAGTGCTCGTCATGAACAACCCCTCTGGCATCGTTCACAGGTCCTGCACTTACTCCCTCATGCATGAGTCTCTTTGCTAAGCGCGCTGCACCATTGCTCAATCGATCTGGCGGCTCATGACCTATCCCCAAAGGTACCCCTCTTGACTGAAGATGCATGCGTTGTAGCCATGCTTCCACATGGGCATTGAGTTCGTCTTCGTGTTCCTTACGGCCGGTAAGGGTTGCAAATTTGCTATCCTCGGCCCAGGAAGGATGTCCCATGACACGCTTGAGTGCCGACCATTGCTCATCAGAAGAGACTGCAATGGCAATCCATGTGGGATGGTATGAAGCTTCTTCCACTACAGCGTTGCCTTTGTCTTGCCAGTTATCGTCTGTAGCATAGACGCCGTGGGGTGCCGCATGAGGATCACTTACTCCCAAGGGTCCTGCTACCTCACCATTTGAAGTCCACACCATGACATCAGAGGGCTTCATGCAGAGTGCGGCCTCGAGTTGGGAAATCTCGATTGTCTGTCCGATTCCTGTAACCTCCCGGATCATCAAAGCCACGAGAATAGCGAACAGGGCATGAGCTGGTGCCATCACATGGTCTGTATAGTGAGTTCCTGTGCCAAATGGCTTTTTTCCCGGAAGGCCGCTCTGATGCGTGAGCCCACACAGCGCATTGAGATTGACGCCAAACCCCATATAATGACTATGCGGTCCTGTCGATCCCTGTAAATTCATTTCAACGTATATCAACCTCGGGTTGATTGCATGGACGTCGTCCCATCCCAATCCCCATTTGTTCATCTGACCGACGCGGAAGTTGTTGATAAGGATATCGCTTCGAACAATGAGGTCTCGAGCGATCGCGCGGGATTCAGGTCGATTCATGTTGAGGGCAATACTTCGCTTGTTGGCATTGCGGCTCGCAAAATACCCACTGCGTTCCAGTCCTTGAGGTTTTCCGTTCTTGAAGGGTCCGGTACGCCGGAGCACGTCAGGTCGACTTTAATTACCTCTGCACCGAGTTGGGCTAGTAGGCTCGTGGCAAGGGGTCCAGCTCCAACCCACGTGAAATCGAGCACCCTTATACCATAAAGGATCTTGCACGCGGCATCAGACATGACGGCCCTGCTTCTACTATAATTTGTTAGGAAGCACCACCCTCAGGCAGTTGTTTGGCCTTGTCGATCTGGTGATCTATTAGTTAGTTTTGGTAGCGAGCATTGTTGGTCACGGACGTGCTCACATACGTGAACCAACAACCGTCACCCCGTCGCGTACCAGCTCTCCCACTTCATGGCGACTGTAGCCTATCTCTTCAAGGACTTCTGCCGAATGCTGACCAAATGTGGGTGCAGGCCGACCGATATGCCAGCGAAGAGTTCCGAACCTAAACGGTGGCCCTGGAGAGGTAATCTCAGCACCCAGGCCAACGTGCCATAGCTTATGCCAAAAATGCCGGTGTGCCAGCTGCGGATTTTCCAAAAGATCTTTCCCATTGCACACAGGTGTTATGGCAACTTTGAAGGACTGGCCTGTATGGTACAGGTACATCTTGTCATGCATTCGCGCATAGGGTTCAAAGACACAAGAAAACTGATCCCGACCCTGCGGCGAAGATCTGTAGGAGGGATCGAGCCATTTCTCGTCTTCAAATGCCTCGCACCCTTCAACTGCCTCGCTTTTCATCCATTTGACAAATGCCTGCCACATGGACTTGTTGTTCCCCATGACCGCGACAAGTGCAACATAACCGTCCTTACACGGGTGAATACTACCGTTGGCTGCTTCAAGGCCCCTTCCCCTTCGTATCCTACCCTCAAGGTCGTAGACCTCGACCGCATTTTCCAATGCAGTGACTGAAGCCTCCATGCAGCAGACATCCACAAATTGTCCTTTGCCGGTCCTCCTCGCATGGAATAGTGCCGCAGCACTCCCTACTGCAGCATACGCTTCTGCCATACGATACGTCTGGTCGTCACACGTCCGGACAGGTTTGGCATCGCCGATCCCTGCCAAAAATAAAAAGCCTGACCATGCAGAACACGTCAAATCCGAACCAGGCCAGTCCTTGTACAGACCCCATGACCCGAATGGCGTTATCGCTGTATGGACCAATCTCGGATTTGACGTACAAAGTGCCTCGTAACCAACCCCTCGTGCATCCAAGTATCCCGGTGCAGTGCTTTCGAGCAACAGGTCTGCACCTGAACACAGCCTGAGAAAGATCTCCCTACCCTTTGGCTTATCCAGATCAAGAACAATACCTCTCTTTCCGGCATTGTAGTAAAGAAACGGAAGCGATCGCTCTGGACCAGGAATGTTATGCAGGAAGGGGCCTCGTTTTCGGAGTGGATCTCCACGGATGGGTTCCAGATGAACGACATCAGCGCCTAGACCCGCATAAAGTCTTCCAGCGTACGGCCCAAGCTCACCTGTGAAGTCAATTACACGGAGCCCTTGAAAAAGGTTGCCGTGCCCCTGCTCGTCCACCAATCGATGTACGCTGCTCTCCCTTACGTTCATGTGACAAGGTCCGCCTCTTCATCGGCTTTCTGCAACAGGAACAACGGAGGAAATATCGGCCAACTCGCCTTTTGTCTCTTGGCGCCACCTGAGGCATACCTTCAGCCCCTGTTCAACCTGATCGGGCATCACCCCTTCGAGCGGAAGGAAAACCGTGGAGTCAGCACCTTCAAACCGAACTGCACCGATGATCCGAGGTTCCGGGAGATCCACAAAGTTCCCATTCCCATCCAAAGCAACATACGCAGTAGTGTAGCTCAGCAGGGTGCCTGTGCCAGACAACGGTACGAGGTCACCCTCTCTCAATATGGTGTGGCATTTGCCACATCGCGAGCGAGGCGGTACGTACGTGTAGTGGCACGAAGGACACCGACCTCCAAGGAACTCCTTGCGTGCCAGTGCCTTGATGAACCGTTCCATGAGAAATCCGACTGACCAATTGAACCCTGCAACCACCGGTAATGTCTGGACTTCTGCTACTGCGAGTTTCTTTTCCATAGCTACTGCCCCTTCTCATACCCTTGAGGGATTTTGTATCGCTGCATACACGCAGCCTCACATCTCAATGGGTTCTACCCCCTCAAGATCGCTTAACGCTCCCCGAGGCTCCTTTGCCCAGACAGCTCTTACCCGCATACCGATAAACACGTTATTGGGATCGGCACCGATGAGGAGTGTATTGACATTTGAATCAGAGCCATCGAAGCGAACGAACACAGGTACCAGGATCTCGCCTTCCTTCAGCACGCCAGTCTCGACTGGGTCAGTACCAAGCACCTTGAGCTTGCCCCTCTGGATGGGCGGGCTGATAATAAAGCACGTGATGGTACCCTTGTCACTTACTACCCTTCTGCCCTCCATTCTTCTATGGCACCTTCCACATAGATTTCTAGGAGGCAGGATCACCTTGCCACATCCATAGCACAAGGAGGCAATAAGCTTCTTCTCCTTGAGCCCTTGGACATACTCTTCCATGAGTCTAGAGGCCTTATATGTATACGCACCTAAATTCCATTGCCCATCAACACACATTGTCTCAGCTCGTTCGTCCTTTATGTAACCCATCGTTCTATCTCCTCTGACTCGGGGTGTCGCCCAAAAGTGTAACCGTAATGAAGTTCGTTACCCCTCCCCACCCGTGAGCCAATGCATTCCTTACCTTTTTGGGCACCTGATGCTCTTCGGCCTTTCCCATTACCTGTAAGGCAGCCTCCAAGATCCTCTGGAGTGCTGATGAACCTATCGCATTGGTTGCATTCACTCCACCTGATGGATCAAGTGGCATCCTACCCTCAATATCCGTTTCACCCCTTTCCAGGGCCTGCCACGCAGTACCGTCATCGAACAACCCCAACCGTTCGGCGAAGATAAGCTCTTGGCTAGGAAAGGGCTGATAGATCTCTGCCACATCGATTTCTTTTTGAGGGTCTCGTATGCCAGCCATCTCGTACACCTTCATTGCAGAGACCCTGCAGCCCATTTGCTCAGAAGGATCGAGCACACCTACACCTCCGAAGCTTTCACTTTGCAACTGGTTTTCCTCGTCCGTGTACGATGCCACACCCTTGAACCAGGCTGGCTGCTTGGCCTTTTTCAGTGCGATCTCTTCGCAGGCAACGACAATGGCTGAAGCACCGTCACTGGCCGGACAAATGTGGCCGTACCTGAATGGATAGGCGATAAGTTCAGTCTTGGCAATATCTTCTGGGGTGCAATTGGGCCACTGAAGGTGGGCGTACTTGTTCTTTGCAGCGTTACGTCTGTTTTTTGCAGCGACCATATCAAAATGCTCGATCCTGCATCCTGACCGGTGCATGTAGAATCGCGCTTGATATACTGCGACACCAGCAGCAGCACCAACAGCCGAGGTTGCAAGGAGGTTCCGTAAGCTGAGTCCGTGACCAAAGGCATGGCAGAAATTTGCAAACCCCACATGAGTGAGTCCCATTGTCGCACCAGGCTCCTTACTGTCTGAGTGCTTTTCCCAGGCTACCGCTACTGCAATGTCGTAGAGGCCTGATGCCACTGCGTAGTACGCAGCTTGACCAACTGAACCGCCTGTGGTGCCTCCGGTGGCAATACGAAGTGTCGGTTTTCCTGGAGCACCGATCCAATCCCCTACCCACTGCTCAGGTTGAGCCACACCACCGAACCCCTGCATGTTCCCCACTACAATGGCATCAACCTCCTTGAGATCAGTCTGAGCATCTTCGAGTGCATTAAAAAAAGCCTCAGCGACCATTTCAGCCAAATTGACATCCCTTCGCCTGCTTGAGTGCTTGGTCTGACCGCACCCTATTATTGCGACATTTCTTTTCACCATCGGTTACCCTCCCAGTATGAAAACTACGTTCTTTTGGGCACACATTCCAAACTGGCCATGGGCAAGTGCCTTGTGTACCTCAGGGATCTGGTATCGGCCTGCCTCACCTCTTGTCTGCTTAACTGCTTCTACGACCCGTATAAGGCCTGTAGCACACACAGGATCGGCACCAAGCGCCCCGCCGCTTGGGTTTACAGGAAGCTCACCACCTAGCTCAGTCATTCCTTCTTCGATAAGCACCTTTGCCTTATCCTGCCGGCAAAGCCCGAGGGCTTCGTACGACATAAGTTCCTCGTGTGCAAAACGCTCGGTTAGTTCCACCACATCGAGTTCGACATACGGGTCCTTTATCCCGGCCATCTCGTAGGCCCTTTGTGCAGCGATCCTGAGGGAATCCAGGCGGTCGAGTGGCCTGTCCCTTAGATATCCGTCATGACAGCAGCCAACACCTTCAATCCAGACTGGTCTGTCCGTGAACTCGTAGGCATGCTCCTCCGAGGCCAGCACCACTGCACACGCCCCATCGCTTCTTGGTGACATGAGAAGCTCTCGTATGGGGTCGTAATACAATTTTGAATCCATGATCTCTTCTACGGTCACATCTGCCATCTTCCTGTGAGCGTACGGGTTGCGGGCAGCATTGCGCAAGTTCTTGTACCCTACCAATGCGAGATGTTCTTCAGAGGCACCGGATCTACTCAAGTACATTCGCGCCTGTATCGCCGAGACAGCTATATCATTGAGGATACCGATTTGCCTGTCGAATAAGGGATCGAGGGTGTAGAAAGAGACCTGATGAGGGTTTATGGTAGATGTCTGGGTATGAGCAGACACCAGCGCGATATCATGGGTTCCAGCACGTAGTCTCATGTATGCGTAGTACAGTGCAAGGGTCCCGTCTTCTTCCACCTTTGATTCATCCTTAAGAAACGCACCATTTGCCATGCTCAAAAATACGTTGGAGATTGTCCTGCCATCGAGAAAGTCGGTCGAGGCACTTATCACGGTATCTAGCTGCTCACGCCGTATGCCAGCATTGTCCAACGCCTCTCTTACGACCTCAAAGACCATGTCCTCTCTTGTTTGCTGAATGTTTTCCTGATGGTAGGACTGGGCATAGCCGATAATTCCGATTCTTCTGGCCATCACGTGCCCTCCTCTTTTGGGAAATAACCGTCATGGATGCCACTTGCTCAAGAGATCCAGGAATGCCTGACCGTAGCTATTGCATGCACCACATGCCAGCTCGGCCGCCAATCGCCATGGTTTGGAACATACCACCAGAATAGCTTCATCGCAACTAAGGCAGTGATTCAACACGCTAAATGTGCTTCGAGATCCTTAAACGTTTGACAAATCTGCGTGCTAAAAATTTTTCTTTTTTTACCCTGGCAACCCTTGCCAAAGCCTTTACTCAGGCTTATACTATTGCAATCCTCTGAACGCCCAAGAAGGAAAACCATTGTGCCTCAAGCGGTTAAACCTGTAGATTTGAAGGAGCGTGATAATTTTAATGAGCCTTTGTTCGTTGTTATTAGGTTCGATTGCGCAAAGGACTTTTTCCTCAAGCGCCACGCTCCATAAGTGTACCAGACCCACGGATCAAGAATCCTTTATTACCTCTTTCCAAGCCATGCGTAAAACGATAATGAAATCCATACTACCACGAGCACTACCTGCGCCAGCAGCTAGAACCATATGCGTGGTCTGTCTTATCTTGGCAGCTACTGCCAGCCTCGGAGTAGCCGAGTACACATTCAACCCTGTCGTGTGTCGCTACGGGTACCGCTTTCCCGAACACACAGTTATCGGGATGAATAAGACCCACACGATACGACCCAAAGACACCTTGCTGGACATAGCGAGATACTATGAGCTCGGCTTCAATGAGCTGCAGATTGTATATCGGACCATGGATCCGTGGATTCCGCCAAAGGACCAAACCATCGTTATTCCAACTGAGTGGGTACTACCCCCCACGAAGAACGAACAGATCGTTATAAACATCCCTGAACTTCGCCTCTACTTTTTCGACAAGAAAACGAAAACCGTCGAGACGTACCCAATCGGTATAGGCGATGAGGGATGGGAAACACCTGTAGGCACATTTACGATCACGTCCAAACGAATACAACCAACCTGGTATGTACCCAAATCCCTCCAACCTGAATATGGTACCAAGGTAATGCCACCCGGTCCGGAGAACCCCTTGGGCGAATACGCCATGAATTTGTCTGGGGGTGCCTATACCATTCATGGAACCAATATACCGTGGGGAGTTGGAAGGTTGACGAGCCACGGGTGCATTAGAATGTACCCTGAGCACATCAGACTTTTGTTTCCTCAGGTGAAGCTCGGTGCACGGGTCGAGATCATTTACGAACCTGTAAAACTCGGCAAACGAGACGGACACATTTACGTAGAAGCCAATCCTGATGTATACAAGAAAATCCCTGACTACCTCAGGTATGCAATGGAGAAACTACGGGCGTATCCATGGGCAGACAAGGTAGATCAGGAGAAATTCATGAAAGCGGTTCTGATCCAGAATGGGATTCCGGTCGATGTTACATTACCACAACCAGAAACAGTGGCAGCAGGAGGGCTTACGAGCCAGGACAACTGAGGCAAGATCATTCCTATATGCACTGCGTATGAGATCAACAGTAATCCGCTACCTGATACAACGATTGATATGCGTGAGTTCTGAACAGCAGGTGTAACGAATGCTCAGACATCGTCAACTGGCCTTTGGACTGATAACGGAGCTGGTCGAGTGCAGGTTGGCGCACCGACCCTTGACATGGGAAAGGAGGTGAGATGGGCAAAGGAACGGTACACGCTTTGAAAGTGATTGACAAAAGATTGCCAGTACGGTAGTAAACATGAAAACGAACCATCATGAAAGGAGGAATTTCACATGAAAAAGGTGCTCGTCTCCTTACTCGTCGTGACCATGATCTTTGCAGTTGCCGTTGGTTGCGCCAAGAGACAAGAGGTAAAAGAGTGCAAGGATCTCTGCCAGCAGGCTCAAGACAGGGCCGCATCTGCTGTCGACCAGTGCAAGTCTGCTGCAGCAGGCTGTGAGGCTGCTGTACAAAGGGCCGAGTCTGCAGCACAGCGCGCAGAGGCGGCAGCAGATAGAGCAGAGAGCGCTGCTAGCAAGGCTGAGTCCATATTCATGAAGAGACTAAAGAAGTAGCGCGATTCTTTGGCAACTGTAGACGCAGTCAATTAGAAGCCGGCACTCCCTCAGTACAGTAGGGAATGCCGGCTTTTCATTACATTGAACTTTCGCTAACGTGGTGCTTGAAATCTGTGCACCGGATTGATTATATTTGGATCCCTCAAAAGGAAATCTCTACTGTCCCTACTCCGTATGCGTTACGGTTGCCTTTGACACATGGATAGACAAAAGAGATTCTGTGCACTACTCGCCTTCACCTTGCCATTCTTACTGCTGCTTCCCAAAGCCCACCCTAACCCTAGCACGCAACCATTGCCACCAGGTGTATACGCAGACAAAATTGTTGTCGAAAAAGCCAAAAGAAAATTGTCACTCTACTCCAAGGGTCGCCTTCTCAAACAATATTCGATCGCTTTGGGCAAGAATCCTGTGGGTCCAAAATGTCAAGAGGGAGATGGGAAGACTCCAGAAGGCTTTTACCTCATAGATGGACGAAACCCCCACAGCTCGTATCATCTTTCCCTTCGAATCTCGTATCCAAACATCTTCGATGTCCTAAGAGCACGCGAACTAGGTGTGGCTCCTGGTGGTGGCATAGAGATCCACGGTATGAAGAATGGTTACGGCTGGATCGGGGCAGGGCACCGTCACGTCGATTGGACCAAAGGCTGCATAGCAGTAACCAATGAAGAGATTGAAGAGCTATGGCGTGTCGTACCTGATGGCACAGTCATAGAGATCAGGCCATGAGTGCGACTATACCCCTTGTGTCTCTCGGGTGGCGGCATGCAAGCTTTTCATTGAGATCAGATAAGGACATCCTTTTCAGCGGCCTAGTATCCCACGCAACAACACAAGGCACTGCCTGAGCCCTTCAGGATCGATCCCTGTCTTACTCCCCATGGCGAGAAAGAACGCATTCACCTGTTCAGTAGGTACGTTGCCCGATGCACCGGGCAAGAACGGACATCCTCCCAATCCTCCCAACGAGGCATCAAAACAGACGACACCCATCTGCATGCCGGCCAGGAGATTGGCAAAGGCCCACCCACTGGCATTGTGCAGGTGGAGCGAGACAGGTACTTCGCCTATATGAGCTCTGCACAAAGAGAGGAGTTCACCTATCTGGCGGGGATTGGCCATCCCCGAGGTATCTGCAAACGTCATTTCATGGACCTTTTCTTGGACAAGTGCTTTAGAGAGGTCTACCACCTTACCCACAGCAACTGTGCCTTCGATCGCACATCCAAATGCTGTTGAAATGCCACACCGTACACGTATCCCTGCCTGGTTGGCTGCTCGGATGACCCTTCTGGCCTCCTTCAGGGCTTCCTTCATACCCATTCCCACATTCCGTCGACTATGGGACTCGCTGGCAGAAACGAACACCGCTATCTCGTCCACACCGACCTGTAACGCCCTCTCAAAGCCACGTTGGTTGAACACCAGCCCAGAGAATCTCACCCCTTCTTTTCTTGTAACCCTTCTAAACAACTCTTCAGCGTCAGCCATTGCAGGGACTCGTCCAGGACTCACAAAGGAGGCAATTTCAAGCTCCCGAATCCCGGCGGCAATGAGTGCCTCGATCAATTCGAGCTTCTTATCAACCGACACAGATATTCGTTCTTGCTGCAAGCCATCGCGAAGCACCACTTCGCGTATGATTACTTGAGGAGGCTGCGGTAGAGATACCAATTGCCTTCCCACGAGCCCATATCCTTGTTTCGCCCTTGGTCCACAGGTGAATAGAGACATCTCCGACACAAAGACCCTGCCTCGCTACCTTATGTGTCGGCCACGTTTGATCACCCTTCGGTAGACTTCAAGGGTTTGTACTGCTGTCGTATCCCATGAAAAACGTGCTGCCTGTTTCAAGGCTCGCTGGCTAAGTTCTTTCGCATAGTTCTGATCTGAAAGGACGGCCTCCATTGCCTCTTTGAGAGATCGCGGATCTTCTTTTTCCAAAAGAATGCCACCTTCTCCCACAACCTCAGGGATAGAAGAATTCTTAAAGGCAATAGTGGGGGTTCCACACGCCATAGCTTCTACCAGAGGCAGTCCAAATCCCTCGTACGAGGACGGGAATACGAACATACGGGCCGCGTTGTAAAGAACCGGTAGCTTGTCCACAGGAATGTAATCCGTAAATATGACCTTCTGTGCAAGTCCTCTTCGATCGACTTCTCTTTTCAATTGTTCGCCATACGGACCAAACTTGCCCGCAAGCACCAGTGTCACCGGTTGTGTCCGTGCGGCAACCAAGTGCGAGAAGCTCTCTAGCAACAGATCAAGCCTTTTTCTAGGATCGTAGAGGCTAAGCCCTCCCACGTACAGGATAAAATCTCCCTGTATTCCATACCTTCCGGCAACTTCCCCGTGGACGCTGGGTCCGTGGATGGGTCTGCATGAAGGATCAGCAGCCTCGTAGATCACCGTGATTCGTTCCTCAGGTATACCGAGCATCCGTACCAGATCCGCCTTGGTGTTGCATGAGACAGCGATAATATGGTGTGCCCTTTTTGCAAGCCAATACAGTATACGATGCTTGATTCCAGTTTGCTGATACTGATCAGGATATATCAGGGGGATAAGGTCATGAACGGTCACCACCACAGGACATGGGTAGTGCCACGTAAGATAATGAATCGATGGTATATGGAGACAGTCAAGCCGTTTCCTACGAAAATCGATCACCCCAAGTAACCAGTCCCACACCTCGCTGAACCGACCGTAGGACCGAGGTCGTACCATCTGCACACAGCTATATGATCCGGAAAGATCCTGTTCGATCCACGGTAGACCCCTTGTGTTGAAACATATGAAGTGATCTTCAGAAGAAGAATTCCTGAGGAGATGAACGATGAGCTGTCGGACGTATTGTCCTATTCCCTGGTAGCGAGAATGGATCTGTACAGTGCGAGTATCGATCCCTATGTTCAAGCGCTTCCTCTCTCTATATCAGGCCTACAAAACCCCTTCCATACTTACAGAGAGACATATAAGAAGCGCCTCGACAAGTCAATTGAACTTTTTTTCCACCACTCGATCTACGCTTACTTTCTTGCCACTATGGTGATATCGTCGTCCTGAGCATACTCAGGCCGATCGGTCCCCATGTATGACAGTACTGCATCCAGCGTCCGGTGGATGAGTTCTGGTGTATCGCACTGCCTGTACCTCTTGAGCGTCTCTATGAATCGATCCATCCCGAACTGCCGACCAGATGGGTCATGGGCCTCGATCAAGCCATCTGTATAGGCAACAACAAGATCGCCTGGACAAAGCGCGATGCTCTTTTCTTCACACGATATGTGCTCAAGCACACCGATCGCAATCCCTTCGCTTTTCAGCACCTCTGGGGTCTGGCTACCAGCGCGAAGGACCACAGGCATGGTATGGCCTGCATTGCAAAACGAAAGCCTTTTCGTAGTGGAACAGTACGAGAGATACAGCATGGTAAGAAAGTGTTCAGAGGATGCGAGATCCTGGAAAAGGAAGCTGTTGAACGCGTCGACGAGTTTGGACGGGCTCTTATACCTCAGTGCCTCGCTCTGAAGAATGCCGCGAGACATGGCCATCATGATGGCAGCGCCGATGCCATGACCGCTAATATCTGCAACCACGATGTCTACGCCTTGTTGCCCAGGCTTCTGAAAAAAGTCGTAGTAGTCTCCCCCGACGTTCCGTGCAGGAATACATCGTCCAGCAAGGTCTATGCCCGGGATCCTCTTTTCGTTTCCAGGGAAAAGGTTCCGCTGAATTTGTTCAGCAATTTCCATTTCCTTTTGTATCCGTTCGTTCTGTTTGAGCTCCCTTATGAGCATGCTCGTATAAATGGAGAGTGCAGCCTGTGAACATATAGATGAGAGAAGCTTTAGGTGACCGGAATGGTACGGTTGACCAAAAGGCTTGCCAGACAGTCCTATCATACCAATAACTCTGTCCTTCACCTTGAGGGGACATGCCAACAATGGAACAGAAAGAAATGCTTCTAAGCCCCGGCGATCAATAGGACCACGTACCCGACCAGGAAGGCTTTCTCTATCTTCTACCAACAGGGGCTTTTGTGTTCGGCAGACGTATTCACAGACACCTGATTGGTCAACGACCATGGCCTCTCCGGCAAGGTGGTCGGGAATCCCTTTGATGGCGACAACCCGAAATTTCTCGAAGGTGCTATCGTACAGCACAATAAACGCCCGCTCTGCACCGATAATGTGTGTTGCCTTGTTGAGCACGATGTCGCATACCTGCTGTGTACTGAATATAGCACTCATCTCCTCACTTAGTTCGTACTGCAGGTTGATTTCTTCATACGTATTGAGGACCTCCTCTGAAAGGCTATTGACCGCATACTCAGCGGCAAGTTTCTCTTTGACCACATCAACCAAAAGGTCGATGATTTCTGAGGCCTTCTGGCCGTGTTGCGGCCCTGAGACGCATCCTACAATCATCCCCAAGGGCTCATCCCGATAGACAATTTGCTTTTTGCGCTGATACTGCATCCGGGGACAAGAACCAACGCTGCACACCTCGAGACGCTGTTCTCTCAGGAGATGCCGAGGAAAGCTGCAGGGGCTTCCTGGTTCCCTTGTACACGTAACTGATCTTCCATCCTCATCAGTCAGAACGAGGGTTACTTGGCCAATTGAGGAGAGGCGTTCCATCGTTCTTCGTACATCCTGCGATGTTACTATGTCTTGAAAATATGCCTTGAGCCTCTCTCTGAAACTATACTGCATTGACGCCCTACCCTCTCATTTCTGCCACGTGTGTGTTACCTGCTATGTGATGACGGTCCTTCGTTCCGGTGATTATCGTGTGAAGTCCTTCGGTTCACGGTCACTGTGGGGAATATCCCATGACATTACAAGGCAATTGCTTCCGTCTTGCTTGCGAGTATAGTGGATCCCATGAACAATCTTCTTTATGAGTACCAATCCATATCCTCCATCTTGCATGCAAGAGGGCTCCGGTTGGGGCGCATTTCGTAGATCAAACGGAATGCCCCAGTCCTGGATCTCGACCTCGATCGAGTCAGATTTCCGCAGCAACACAATACGGAACTCACCCTCATGCTGGCCTGGATATGCGTACTTGATTACGTTGGTTGTAGCCTCAATAATGGCTAGCTGAATCAGGTGCTTCTCTCGGCTGGGCATCCGGTCTTCCACAACGCCGTCGAGCCACTTCTGGACGACGTCAGAGACTTCCGGCAAAGTGCTCAATGTGGCTTTACCAGACCACTTCGCAGTCCTAAAAGGATCTAGAAAATAGTGTACCAGATCTGATCCCTGCCAACGCACGACTCTATCCATCACCGTGGACAACGTCATTTGGTCGTTTCACATTCTTATCGTCACTTCTGTCACCCAGGCTTTAGTCTCTTGCTCGACCGATACGCTGAGCTCGAACTCTTCCAGAGCACCTGCCCGCCCAAAAAGAGTTCGTGCTGCCTTCCTTAAGCCGATGCCTCACGGATGAGTCCCTCATCGAGCAGGTTATACAATGCCAGGCTCGCCCGGCTGTAAGGGCAACCTATCGTACAGCCAATTCGGCTAGTGAGCACCAATTGATTTCATAAGGTATGGTTGGTAGGCTTTTCGTCGAAGCACAAGTGGTAAGGGCAAGGAAGAGGATCGCGATGCAATATCAAACGAAAGTGGAGGACGATATCACCATTGTCTCGTGCACCGGCAAACTCGATGCATCCTGTTCTTCGCACTTCAAGGACTATCTAAAACGGCTTATTGAGCAGGGCACCTTTCGGCTGATTGTAACAATGGAGGGTGTGGACTTTTTGGATAGCTCCGGTCTCGGTGCGTTAGTCACCTGCCTCCGCAAGACCCGAGACAAGAAAGGGGACTTGAAAATAGCAGGGCTTTCCCCTGAGGTACGTGCCATCTTCGAGATGACTGGTCTCGTACGCGTCTTCGACATTCACCCGGACGCCGCCTCAGCAGTAAAGGCCTTTGCTCACGTTCGATAACGAATACCGAAACCATTCCTCAAAATCCCTCAACCTTATTCTCTATCTTTACTCGATCAGACTTGGATCATAGTCCTCGGGTGCCTCCCAACCAAGCAGATTCAGTGCCGTAGCAGCAATGCTGCTTATGCCCGGCCGCTCCAGATCCTTGCGCAACCGGTATTCGCCCTTGTACCCTGGATCGAAAATAATAAAAGGGACCGGGTTGAGCGTATGGGCAGTCCTTACCACACGCTTGCCTCCCTCGATGGTAAACATTTGGTCTGCGTTACCGTGATCAGCAGTGATCAAGGCAATGCCGTCAACTCTTCGTATCGCAGCAAGTAGGCGCTCGAGGCTGTGATCGACAACCTCCACTGCAATCACAGCTGCCTCGAAATCACCCGTATGCCCCACCATATCTCCGTTTGCATAATTGATCCTGCCGAACCTATACCGGCCTGTTTCCACTAACGCGATAGTCTCGTCAGTAATCTCGGCTGCCTTCATCCAAGGTCGTTGGTCAAAAGGAACTCTGTCGGAAGGAATCTCAATATACGTCTCAAGCTGTTCATCGAAGTAGCCACTGCGGTTCCCGTTCCAGAAGTAGGTCACATGACCGAACTTCTGTGTTTCAGAAAGGGCAAATTGCATGACCTTGTTTGCAACGAGGTATTCGCCCATAGTACGATCGATCGCAGGGGGATTCACGAGGTAGTTCCTGGGGACCTTCAAATCGCCGTCATATTCCATCATACCTGCAAAAATCACATCAGGCATACGCCTTCGATCAAAATGTACAAAGTCCTTTTCTTCGAACGCCCGTGAGATTTCAATGGCCCTGTCACCTCGAAAATTGAACAAGATGACTACGTCACCGTCCAGAATCGGCCCTACAGGATTGCCCGATTCATCCACGATGACAAACGAGGGGAGGTATTGATCTGTAATACCAGGGTTCATTTCCCTGATCCTGCATATGGCCTCTGATGCGCTGTGGAACTTGTAGCGAGCCTCGCCCAAGACATGCGCCTCCCAACCCCTTTTCACAATGTCCCAATCCGCCTCATAGCGATCCATAGTGGTCACCATCCTGCCGCCACCACTTGCCACCTTGTAGTCAAGGCCCTTTGTGCTCGATAGCTCAGTAAGGAGGTGCTCTAACGGTTCAACATACTCAAGGGCTGATGTCTCTCCCACATCTCTTCCGTCGAGCAAGGGGTGAACTCTTAGGTGGTGAATCCCTACTCGTGCCGCCTCT
>FWPV01002145.1_pt1 | contig 28118 bp, 18 predicted proteins | sample 2228371 | NCBI WGS metagenome assembly FWPV01 (sample SAMEA103939776, study PRJEB20133) | metagenome
ATCAGGTCTCAAGCGTGGTCTCTCAGTCGCTGGAGTTAGACCAGATTCTGAAAAGTAGTGTTAATTGCATTGCAGATGCGATGGATGTTGATGCTGTCCTGATATTTCTGCTGGATGAGAAGACTGGTGAACTCTCTATCGGTGCCTACCAAGGTGTGTCAGAGGAATTTGTGCACAGCATCGGCAAGCTTAAGGTGGGGGAGGGCTTAAATGGGATGGTTGTCGTCACGGGTGAGCCGGCTGTTGTGGATGATGCTTCAGGAGATCCCAGGTTGACAAGGACAGTTGTAATAAAGGAAGGTATACGGTCACAGCTAATTGTGCCACTGAGATCAAAAGGGAAGGTAATGGGCACTGTATGTGTGGCAATGCGCCGACACCGCAGGTTCAGCCGGGATGAGGTGGATCTGCTTGTTGCCATCGGTAACCAGATTGGTGTTGCTCTCGAGAATGCCCGCCTTTATGAGCAGGAGCGGAGCGTTGCTGAACAACTGCGGCTGTCTGAGGAAAGGTACCGAGAGCTGTTTCAGAACGCCAACGACGCTATTTGGATCCATGATATGGACGGGAATATCATCTCAGCTAATGCAGCTGCGGCGAAGCTTACGGGATATGAAATAGAAGAGTTATGTCATATGAACGTCAAATCGTTTCTTTCTGAAGAGAGTCTGAACTTGGCGAAGGAAATCAGGACTAGGCTGCTAGATGGGGTATATGTTGCCCAGCCTTACGAACAGAAGTTGATCACGAAGGAAAACACGGAGGCTTTTTTGAAGCTAACCAGCAACGTAGTCAAAGTTGGTGGCAAGCCCGTTGGCTTTCAGCACATCGCTAGGGACGTTACTCGAGAAAAGCAAATGCAGGAGAGTCTTCGTTTTTATCTAGGACAGATAAGTGTGGCTCAGGAGGAGGAAAGAAAACGTATTGCCAGAGAGCTCCATGATGATACCATCCAGGCTTTAGTTGTCTTGGCACGTCAGCTAGACGATTTGGCTTCTAATGGGAGAGGCTTGTCTGATGATAATAGACGTCTTCTAGAGAATTTGAGGCAACAGACGAACAGTATTATGGCAGATGTGCGACGTTTAAGTCAGGACCTGCGTCCTCCTGCGTTGGACCGCTTGGGTCTGGTGGCAGCTCTGGAATGGCTGGCTTCGGACATTGAAAAAGGGTCGGAGCTGAGCGTAAGGGTGAAAACATATGGGGTCAGCAGGCGTTTTTCCCCCGAAGTAGAGCTTGCAATTTTTCGCATCGTGCAAGAGGCATTGAGAAATGCTCAGAGGCATTCTCAGGCTACAAGTGCCGCAGTGACATTGGTTTTTGGTGAGAATAAGATTGAGGTCACTATAGTAGATAATGGGAAAGGATTTGATATTCCTGAAACAACGGATGGATTAGTAAAACATGGCAAGCTTGGCTTGGCTGGGATGTATGAGCGTATCCAGTTGATAGGCGGCAGCTTGAAAATAGAGTCTAAACCTGGCAGAGGTACCATTGTAGTTCTTGAAGCGCCGGTATAGACTGGTGCAAGCTGGCATGTCGGTCTGGGCTAGAGGTTAATGTTAGCTGAGTTGTTTTTTATGTAGTAAGTATTTGGTTGCAGAGATTTCTGTTGTCCTCGATGGTTTGGTTTTACCTTGCGCTGACATCTGCATATGCCACATGGGGTTGGTACTAGTGCTTCCGGGATGTTGCGATGACCCTAGATATCACCACCTCACAAATTTTAGACCTCGGAGTGGTCGTGGATTAAGAAGGGGGCTTTTCCCGTCAATTTTGAGCCATCCAGGCAGTCAGTAATTGTTTGGCTAGGTCAGCCTATGCTAAAATCCAGCTAGGGCTAGTCCTGATCCCCCCTGGATTAAGGCTAGCCCTATGGGTATTTGGAAATGGACTTGTGCTCACTTCTTTCATTGGCGGAGCAAATTCCTGGTTATCGAGAATTAGAGAGGCGACTGCTTGAGCCACAGGGAAAGACAATCAGGCTTGCACTGCCTGACGTTGCCATGCCCTTTGTTATAGCTGCACTCCACAGGGAGTTAGATTTGCCTATTTTGGTGATAGTCTCTCAATCTGAAGATGCGAAGAGGATGTACGATGAACTTAAAGCTTGGTGTCCTAGATCGGCGCAACTGCAGCTTTTCCCTGAGGCTGAATTTATGACCGGCGAATGCAACAGGTTTGACGTTTTGACAACGGCGGAGCGATTAAAGACCCTTTGGACGTTGAGTGTCTCGTGTAATACACCCGGGGGTGGCGGTTCGCCCTTAGTAGTAAGCTCTGCTTCAGCTGTTGTAAGTAAAACTATATCTCGTAATGACTTTGTTGCCTCGTGTCATGCGGTGGAAATAGGCATGAACATTGAACCCAGCCAGCTTGTGGAAAAGTGGCAGACTATGGGGTATGAATTAGAAGCTATAGTAGAGGTGCCAGGAACGGTAAGCCGCCGAGGCGGTATTGTCGATGTTTTTTCTCCGAATAGCGAATTTCCTGCCAGAATAGAGTTTGTCGGCAATAAAATAGAGAGCATCAGGCTCTTTGATGAGAAAACACAGCGCTCACTTAAGTTAGTAGATTCGGTCATGGTAGTTCCAGCCAAAGAAAACAGGGGCGATTCCGATACCATTTTGAGCTACCTGCCGGACGAAGCCTTATTGATTACGGATGACTTCGATGAACTTAGAGCTGTCATAGACAAATTATGCAGTGATGCTGAAGAATTTCGCCTAGGTAGGGGTGAGGGTGGTCAGCCGGTGGCTGATTTACCTGCTTGCTATTTAACTTGGGCTGAATTTGAGGACAGGATCAAGAGAGTCAGGCGACACTTAACGCTGGGTTCGTGGAATGTTAATGTTAGTGATTGTGATGATGCCTGGGTTCAGTCTCTACCTTTTGTTTCAGTGCCGAGTTTTGGGGGGAGAGTTGAAATTTTCGGTGAGAGGATAAAGGAAATGCTTGCGGGGAATTGGCGCATTGTTGTCGTCAGCCAGCAAACAGATCGCCTTGCTGAGCTTCTTCAAGAGTGGGATATCATGTTCTGTTCAGTTTCGCGGATAGAGCAGCTACCACCTTTAGGAACCGTTACCCTGGTACAAGGGTCACTTGCTGGGGGTTGGGCAGTGGAGGGCGCGCTCACATTGTTTACCGACAGTGAGGTATTTGGTTTTGTCAAGCAGCGGCGCTGGTTCAGGAAAAGGCCGATACGCCATCATTGGTTCATCTCAGAATTAATGCCAGGGGACTACGTTGTTCACATTGAGCACGGTATTGCAAGGTTTGCTGGGCTAACCAAGATGTCTACTGATGGTATAGTGAGGGAATATCTCGTTCTTGATTATGCTGATAATGACAGACTCTATGTGCCTACCGACATGGTTGACCGCGTCAGTCGTTACATTGGTGCTGGTGACCAGCTACCGACGCTTAGTCGTTTGGGGACTCAGGAGTGGGCGCGTACCAAACAGAGAATTAAAGAGTCTGTGGCTGATGTTGCTCGAGAGCTGCTGAATTTATATGCAGCCAGGGAGGTAATTCCCGGTTTTGCATTTTCATCAGATAACCTGTGGCAACAGGAATTAGAGTCATCTTTTCCTTATGTGGAAACTCCTGACCAGCTTGAGGCAGTTGAAGACGTAAAGCGAGACATGGAAAAGCCGAGACCAATGGACCGGCTTGTTTGCGGAGACGTGGGCTACGGTAAGACCGAAGTTGCGCTAAGAGCTGCTTTTAAGGCGGTAATGGACGGTAAGCAGGTTGCCATGCTGGTTCCAACCACCGTATTAGCCCAGCAGCACTTTATGACCTTTCGTGAAAGATTACAGGCTTTCCCTGTGAGAGTTGAAATGCTGAGTCGCTTCTGTAATGACAAAGAACAGGATAGCATAATTGAGGGTTTGGCTGCAGGTACTGTGGATATTTGCATAGGTACTCATCGCCTGCTGCAAAAGGATGTCAAGTTTAAAGACCTGGGGCTGCTCATTATCGATGAGGAGCAACGTTTCGGGGTGGTACATAAAGAGCACTTCAAAAAGCTAAGGAGGGAGATAGACGTACTAACGCTGAGTGCAACGCCCATTCCGCGCACGCTACATATGTCTTTAGCAGGTATCAGGGATATGAGTATTATTGAAACCCCGCCTGAGGAGCGTTTGCCGATTAGGACATACGTCGGTTTTTTTGATGAGCGACTAGTTCGTGAAGCAATACTGCGCGAATTGGAGCGGAACGGTCAGGTATTTTTTGTGCACAATCGAGTTAGTAGCATTGCGCATGTTGCTGACAGGTTATGCGCCCTAGTTCCCGAAGCTAAAATATCTGTAGCTCATGGGCAAATGCCTGAAGACGAACTGGAAAAGGTGATGATAGAGTTTGTTAATCGCAGTAGCGATGTTTTGGTTACTACTACTATTATCGAATCAGGTCTGGATATGCCCAACGTCAATACGTTGATCGTTGACCAGGCGGACAAGCTGGGCTTAACTCAGCTTTATCAGCTGCGGGGTCGCATTGGGCGTGGTAGCAACACTGCTTATGCTTATTTCCTCTTTGACAAAGGGAAACAGCTGACTCCTGAAGCCTGTAAGCGACTCAGGACTATTTCTGAAGCCACTGAGCTGGGTGCCGGGTTTGGTATTGCTATCAAGGATCTAGAGATTCGAGGTGCGGGTAATCTGCTGGGATTAGAGCAAAGCGGGCATATAGCTGCCGTGGGCTTCGATCTCTATTGTCGCTTATTGGCTGAGGCTGTGGATGAGCTAAGGCAGGTGCGGCTGGGGGGGGATAAAAGAAAGCAGCTGCAACCACCTCGTTTCCCTGCCATAGACTTACCTTTTAGTGCTTATATCCCAGAAGAATACATCTCTTCCTTGAGCACAAGGTTAAGTTTTTATCATAGATTGGCGGTTGCCAAACAAGCCAGTGATTTAGAAGAAATATCGTTGGAGCTTGTTGATAGGTTTGGTCCACTGCCTGTGCCAGTTGAAAATCTGCTTTATGTGGTAAGAATTAGACAACTTGCCAGTGAGACAATGGTGGAATCTATTTTCACGGAGAATAAGGAAATCGTATTACAGTTCAACAGCGTAAAAAGATTGAGCTGCTTGTCTTTACCACGGTATTCTGCAGATGGGGTCACACTAGGGGCTAGACAGATAAGGTTGGACATGGAATGCTTTGGAAATGACTGGCAGGAAGCTCTAAGGCGAGTACTTCAGGAACTGGCTGCGAGGCAAAGCTAAGTTCACTGACAATACGCAAAAGGGATCCTGTAAACGGAGGTAGGTTTTGGCTTGTGCTCAGTCTTCTATACCGTAATCCCGGAGGCAGTCGAGCAGGTCTTGAACTGTAACAATCTTGTCTATGTCTTCGTTGGAAAGTTCCAGCTTTTGTTTCGGTGTGCTGAACTCATGCTCGATCGCTGCGATAAGCTCTACCAGATCAGAGGGGTCGATATTGAGGTCGTCAACAAAAGATGCCGATGGCATAATTGAGCCCTCGTCAACCCCAAGTTGGTCTGCAATTACTTTTCTGAGTTTTTCCCAGATGCTTGCCATCTTTCTTCTCTTGGGCTTCCAGCTCTGTTTCAGTTAACTATTTGTCTCTTCTTGCTGTCTTCTCTGTGTTATATAACGGGTGACAACTGAGCCTAGAACCCCGTTAACGAATTTTGGAGATGTATCACTGCCAAAGCTTTTAGCCAGTTCAACGGCTTCATTGATCGCAGCTTTCACCGGAACTCTATTATCGAACAAAACCTCAAAAATGGCAAGGCGAAGAATGTTTCTATCTATGATAGATATCTGCTCTATGGGGAAGGCTGGAGCAAACTCCTGAATTATGCCGTCTATGCCTTTTCTATTGGCAAGAACACCGTTAACCAGACTCCGAGCAAAGTCTGCCGCATCACCGGGTAGAGCTCTTTCCTGTAGCAATCGAGCTAGAACCTCCTGTGGCTTGTGGGAGGAGCAATCGAGCTCATAAAGTGCCTGCAGAGCAATAGTCCTAGCCTTCCGTCTGAGTCCGGTCATCTTCCATTAATGCAGTAAATGAATATTTCCCAGCCGCACTCTGCGTAGCCCGGCTTCTTTAGCTGCTTGTAGGCAACGTTCGGCATGCTGGCGCGATGTGGTGGGCAAATCGGTCATCAAAAAACAGGGGTGAAAAGCGAGGAGAGCATATGGTATATCTGGATCAATGGAAGCGATAAATTGGGCAATATTGGAAACTTCGTGTTCATCTATATAGCCTGGCACCAGCAAAGTGCTAGCTATGAGGAAAGGTGGCACTGGTCGTTTCTTTGCATAGTCGGCTAGAAGGCGAAAATTCTCTAACGTCCTTTTGTTACTGACACCGCAAAGAGCAGTGTGTAGATTATCATTCCACGCTTTGAGGTCAAACTTGATGCAACCACCTGAGTCAAGAGATAGCTTGGCGGCTTGCTTAAGCAAAGCTGGATGCATCGAGCCATTAGTTTCCCAGCAGATGCGGAGTATGCGCTTTTTGTTTTTATCTATGGCTAGACGTGAGGCACGTATGGCATGAGGCAACTGTGGTGTGGGGTCACCGCCAAAGTAACATATGCACGAGGTGCAGGCATCTACAGCATCAGCTAGTTCCATGGGACTAATCCAATTTTGCTTGTCTGCTGCTATTCGGTAATGCCAGTTTTGGCAGAAGAGACAATCAAAAGAGCATGCTTGATAAAAAACAGCAAGATTTTTATAACCGCGTTCTGGTCCAGGGCAATAAGCAAAATCAGGATAACCTGAACCTGTCCCGCCAGGGCAGACCCAGTCTGCAACGCAGTTTGTGGGTAGCGGGTCATAGTACCAACTTACGCTTCCCCTATCTGCAGTGGCACCAACTAGCTTACCCAATTTGCACGTACGCAGTCCACAGTAACCTCTTTGACCTTCCGAAAGCCGACACTCGTTGAGACACAGTTGGCAGACGGCTCCATGCTCTGCTTTTGGCGGTTGTGCGGGTAAATGGAATGATTGCCTTGATTTGTGATGGGCTTCTTGAGCGATAGCTTTGACTTCTTCGAAATCTTGGCGGATACAATCAAGACATAGACTGAGGGATTTGGAGATCAGTGCCGACTCTTTACCACAGTGCTTACATCTATTAGCGGTTTTTAGGGATGAGCTGCATTTATGCATTCTGCTCTTTCCGCCCTCAGCCTAAATCGGTGTGGTGAGATGCGATGCACAGACTCGAAAGACCTAAAGCGGATGTCATATTGGGTGGAGATTACCCATGGTGCGGCTGGCTGGTAATTATCCGCGGCGCCATTTTGTTATCTCGCTGATGGTCTGGGCACTGCTGATATTGAAAACCTGTGCTCCAGGACTGATTTTCTTAATTAACCTTGTCAGCACCTCGCCAGGACCTATCTCAAAGAAGGTGGTTACGCCTTTGGCAATCATGTTCTCAATAGACTGTTGCCACTGAACTGGGCGCACAAGCTGGATCACAAGCTCTTCCTTTATGGCTTCCAATTCAGTCAAGGGTTGGCCGGTAACATTTGCCACAACCGGAACAGATGGTCTGCTAAATGTAAAATCTGCAATAGCGTTTCTCATTCTTTCCAGAGCCGATTCCATCAGTGAAGAATTGAAAGGGCCACTTACTCTTAGGGGGATGATGCGGCGAGCTCCCTTAATCTGAGCTAACCTTCTGGCTTTGATTAGACTTTCTTGCGTGCCACTGATGGTGACCTGGTCAGGAGCATCAATATAGGCGATCTCGGCACCTGTGGAGAAGCAAATATTTTTAAAAGTCTCTATATCCAGTCCGCTCATGGCTACCATCCCACCAGCTGTTCTTTGTCCTGCTTCGTTCATCAACCGGCCTCTCTCTCGAATTAAACGCACTGCGTCAGACAGGCTTAGGGCTTCTGAAGCTACCAACGCCGAATATGTGCCCATGTCATGTCCGGCGACAAAGACGGGTGCTGGTAAGCTATTGTTACTTGCCTCTAGAGCTGCTCTCAAGCAGGCAATGCTGGTGGCTAGGACCGCTGGCTGGACGTTAATGGTTTGTCTGAGGTCCTCTGGGGGACCATCGAAGCACAAGCGAGAAAGAGAAAACCCCAGTGTCTTATCGACTTCGTCGAAAACGCTTCTTGCTGAAGAATAGTGAACGTAGAGGTCCTGTCCCATGCCTACCGCGTGTGATTCCTGTCCGGGGAAAACATAAGCGGCTTTTATTTCTTCAACCATGTCGCCTCCTTATTATCGGTCAAAACTTACCACTTTTGTGAATTTGCAGTCTTGGGAAACGGTTGCCTGAAGTCACTCATATCTAGCTACGCGTTTTCTTTGGACTTTTAATTTCGACTACACTCCGCCCTGCATAGCTACCACAGGTAGGACAAACATGATGGGGCAACTTGAGGGTATGACATTGGGGACACTCAACTAAGGTTGGAGCTTTTAGCGCGAGATGACTTCGTCTTTTTCCCTGACGTGATTTGACATATTTTTTCTTAGGTACTGCCATGCAAACTTTGTTCTCCTATACCCAGCGGGTTAGTTTTAGCCCCTGCTGGTCTGAAGCTTTCGATGAACACTGACACAGACTTTGATTAAGGTCGTGTCCACAGGATGGGCAAATTCCAGCGCAATCCGGGCGACACAGCAGTTTGGCAGGCATAGTTAGTAGGGTATATTGACGTATCACCTCGGTTAGATCTAGCACCTGGCTTTCATCAATGGTAAGGCTATCAGGCTCTGCTAAGGCATATGAGCTGCCGGGCAAGTCCATTGTGGACAGAGCTTCCTCTTTAAACTCATAGTCCACTTGATAGCTCACTTGTTTAAGGCAACGACTGCAGGTGCCTGTCAGATCGGCTGTTATTTCCCCCTTAACTATCAAGCCGCTTTTAGTACGAGTTAGGCTCACAGCACCTTTAACTGAGTTTATATCATCTGCATTGATTGTCTCATCTAGCTGGTAACTACGATTTGAGCCCACTGCTTCTTTGAGTAATCGGGAAACGTTGATGCGCATTTCACGTATTCACTGTTGTTATAGTTGGCTCATTATAAGGTGCGATATTTATAAAGTCAAGCCACTGTTGTGCGGGAGCCATTGGAAGGTGAGATGAATGACGTGACTTCACTTTGTGGGAGCCTGTGCTAATTTTAGAGGCTTTTCCTAAATAGGTCACCCTTGCATTTTGATCGCATCTGGCTTATATTTCTTCTAGATGAGGTGCTGCCCTGGAAATTTGCATTATCGGTCTGCCTAACAGTGGCAAGACAACAATTTTTAACGCCTTGACAAAGGGTCATGCTGAGACTAGGGCTTTTACCTCGACAGCGCTGACCACCAATGTTGGGGTATCTAAAGTACCAGAACCCAGACTGCAAACCTTGAGCCACATATTCCAGCCGAAGAAGATTTTACCTGCCGAGGTGAGATATGTTGATATTGCTGGTGCAGGCAGGGGCTTTGGTAGGGGTGAAGGGATAGATGGTCAGGTGGTGAATTATTTGAGAAATGCCGACGCGCTGCTGCATGTAATAAGAGCCTTTGAAGACGAGAATGTGCCACATATAGATGGCAGTGTTGACCCAAAACGTGATGCAGCCACAATGGATCTTGAGTTAATCTTCTCAGACTTGGCGATCATTGAGAGGAGATTGAAGCGCCTCGAAGATTCCCTAAGAGGTGCCAAGCCGCCTGAGCGTGAGTTGGTCATGAAAGAGCAAGCTCTACTTAAGAAGATTAATTCGGGGTTGGAAAAAGATATACCTATCTGGCAGCAAGGTTTGACCACTGAGGAAATCCGAAGCTTAGCTAATTATCAGTTTCTCACTGCTAAACCTATGCTCGTCGTTTTAAATGTTGGAGAGAATCAGCTGGGACAAGTCTCATCTCTTGAAGCCGAGTTACGTTCAAAATATTCCCATCCTCAATTTGAGGTAATAGCGCTATGCGGTAAGCTAGAAATGGAGCTAGCCCAACTCAGCGATGCCGAGGCTACCGAATTCCGTACTGCCTTGGGTCTAAGCGAGTCAGCGATTGACCGTATTATCAGGTTTTCTTACCAACTGCTTGGGTTAATTTCTTTCTTCACTACGGTCTCTGATGAACTAAAAGCCTGGACAATACCCAAAGGAACCACTGCGTTGAAAGCTGCGGGGAAGATCCATTCTGATATGGAGAGAGGATTTATCAGGGCTGAAGTTGTTAGTTTTCGTGATTTGGACAGATGTGGCAGTCTAGCTGAAGCACGGAAACATGGCCTGCTTAGACTTGAAGGCAAGAATTACATCGTGCAGGATGGAGATGTTATAACCTTCCTGTTTAACGTATAGACATTCGTTTCACTTCAACGCCATTGCAAAATTCCAGGGTGGTGACCAATATGATGGTCTATCAAAATTCCCTTTCTGGATGGTATAATTAAGCTTACGGGGGCAATCGAGATAATAAGGAGCCAAGATGAAGCAAGGGGCAAAAGTTATTGTTTGGTTCAATGAAGTAAACAAGGCGGATATTTCCCTGGCAGGTGGAAAAGGGGCAAACCTAGGTGAGATGGTTCGTGCTCGAATCCCAGTACCACCAGGTTTCATCGTCACGTCGGACGCCTATTTCAAATTCTTAGAAACGAGCAAGCTCATAGATGAAATACGCCGATATATGGGAGATCTGGACGTCAATGACAGCAAGAAGCTCCAAGAGGTGTCAAGGCTAGTTAAGGATATTATTTTAAATTCGCCTATGCCAGCGGATATTGCTAACAGGATAAAGAGTGCCTATCACAAACTAGGCGGGGGACTAGTCGCAGTGCGGTCATCGGCTACAGCTGAAGATTTGCCCGAGGCTTCCTTTGCTGGACAGCAACGCACTTTTCTCAATGTTCAAGGTGAAGATGCGGTGGTAAAAGCGGTACAAGGTTGCTGGGCTTCCTTGTTTGAGCCTAGGGCCATATTCTATAGGGAGCAACATAATTTTGACCACTTCAAGGTAGGCATTGCAGTTCCGGTACAAGCGATGGTGCAGGCTGAGGCTTCCGGAGTTATGTTTACAGTGGAACCATTGACCAGCGATAAAGCAAAAATCCTCATCGAGGCGATTTTCGGATTGGGTGAAGCTATTGTCTCCGGAGACGTCACACCTGACCAGTATTTGTTAAGCAAAGAGGATTTGAAGATTCTGGATAAGAAGGTAAGCAGACAGGAGTGGCAACTGGTAAGGAATTCAAAGCTGCCAGCAGGTCAACTCGAAGGGACTGTCAAGATTGCTGTTCCGCCAGCAAAACAAGCATTACAGAAATTAACTGACGACGAGATAGTTGCTTTAGCTAAATTGGGCAAAATGATTGAGGACTTATATCAATTGCCACAAGATATTGAATGGGCAAAGCAAGGAAGACAGTTGTTCATCCTTCAGACAAGAGCCGTTACTACCCTGAAAGCGAAGAGGGATGTTAAGCCCATCCCAAAGGTTGAAGCGGCAGCTATTCTCACTGGTGTTGCCGCTAGTCCTGGAATAGCTGCTGGTTTGGTAAAAATTGTTCCTGATGCATCGCAGATAGACAAGGTCCAAAACGGCGATATCTTGGTAGCTGAAATGACAACCCCCGACTTCGTACCTGCGATGAAAAGAGCCGTAGCTATTGTTACAGATCGCGGCGGACGTACTGCCCATGCAGCTATTGTTAGCCGCGAATTGGGTATCCCTTGTGTGGTGGGTACGGAGGTGGCAACTAAAACATTGACTGATGGTCAGGAAATCACTGTGGACGGTTATCGGGGAGAAGTTTATGCAGGCAGAGTAGCAGAGCCGGCAGTGACTATTCCCATTATTACCAGCCAAAAATGGATCAAAACAAGGACCAGGGTCTATGTCAATTTAGCTGAGCCAGAGTTAGCTGATACTGTGGCGAAGAGAAATGTAGATGGAGTCGGTCTACTTAGGGCCGAGTTTATGATCGCACAAATCGGTGGACATCCAAGATATATGCTACATGAAGGGAAAGGTGAGCAATTTACCGAGATGCTAGCTCGGGGTATCACTACCTTTACCAAGGCTTTCCATCCCCGCCCGGTAGTTTTCCGAACCACAGATTTCAAAACTAACGAGTATAGGAATCTGCGCGGTGGGGACAAATATGAGGAGTTCGAAGAGAATCCCATGATTGGCTACCGTGGTTGCTCCCGTTACACGAGAGAGACAGAAGTTTTCAGGCTCGAAATAGAGGCAATTAAGAAAGTTTGTAAATACTATGATAATCTCTATGTTATGATCCCCTTTGTCCGCTTCGTGGAAGAAATGGCCAAGATAAAAAGATTTTTTGTAGCTGAGGGCTTGTATCAGTTCCCCAGTTTCAAGCTGTGGATGATGGTCGAAGTACCGTCAAACGTCTTTCTCATAGATAAATTTATAGATGTCGGGATTGACGGCATCTCTATCGGTTCAAACGATTTAACCCAATTGATTTTAGGCATAGACAGAGATAATCCGAAGCTGGCACCGCAATTTGATGAGCGGAATGAGGCAGTACTCATGGCTATAGAAAAGGTTATCAGGGTATCTGCTAGCAAGGGTATCACCTCTTCCATTTGTGGTCAAGCACCCTCAGTTTACCCAGAGTTTACTGAGAAATTGGTTGAATGGGGCATTACCTCGGTTTCAGTAAGTCCGGACATGATTGATGAAACAAGACAGATCATTGCCGATGTGGAAGCAAAGCTCAGCAAGTCATAGATAGTCAGTGCTGGATTACAGTGGAACCGAGAAGTGATAGCCAAGCTCTAATGGTTGATCTGAACATTCGACAGCGGATAGAGGAATCTGAGAACAATCTTGCGCCTTGTGCTTCAAAAAGCAAGTTAAGCCGTGGTAGGCTCAGATGGGAAGAGGCCTGCCCGGTGCGGACTGCTTTTCAGCGTGACCGTGATCGCATTATTCACTCCAATGCATTTCGCCGTCTCAAACATAAAACGCAGGTTTTCATTGCCCCTTTGGGCGACCACTATGTAACACGACTGACACACACATTGGAAGTCTCACAGATTGCTCGTACTATATCTAGAGCGTTGAATCTTAATGAGGACTTAACTGAGGCTATTGCTTTAGGGCATGATTTAGGACATACACCGTTTGGTCACGTCGGTGAGCAGGTGCTAAATGAGCTTTGTCCTGGTGGGTTTAAGCATAATGAGCAGAGCCTTAGAGTAGTTGACTTGCTAGAAAAAGATGGGCAGGGGTTGAATTTAACTTGGGAAGTGAGGGATGGCATTCTGAATCATTCCAAGAGCGGTATAGAGATACTTGGGGAAGGATGGACAGAAGTCGGCACCATCGAGGGCCAGGTAGTCAAGATAGCTGATATTGTTGCTTATGTTAACCATGATATTTCTGACGCCTTAAGAGCTGGCATAATAAGTGAAAGCGAGCTACCCGCTTCTGCGATCAGACTTCTTGGCTGCTCTTCCTCCCAGCGAATCAATACGCTGGTCTGCGACATTATCAGCTATTCGTTAGCGTCTATGGAAAATCTTAAATTTACAAAGCCAATCATAGGTATGAGCAATGAAGTCCTGGAGGTGACCAATAGTCTGCGTGAGTTTCTTTTCCATAGAGTGTATAATCCCAGTTTAGCCACTGCGGATACGGAGAGGGCACGAAAAACAATTCGTACGCTGTACTCATACTTTTTGAGTCATGAGGAGAAATTACCTAGGGAATATGTGCTACGTGGCGATCGTATTGAGCGTAAGGTCACTGATTACATCGCAGGTATGACTGACCAATATGCATTACGACTAGCTAGCGAAATCTTGTCTTAGGGGAAAGCGGCTTTTAGACTTTTTCTGCAAAACGGATTTGGGTTCTAAGATGAGTATAATGGAGGATATAAAACAGAGACTGGACATAGTGCAGGTTGTCTCTGAGTATGTAAAACTGCAAAAAGCAGGGCGAAATTACAAGGCTTTGTGTCCGTTCCACGGTGAAAAGGACCCTTCGTTTTTTGTGTTTCCTGAGCGACAAAGCTGGCATTGCTTTGGAGCCTGCGGTACCGGCGGTGACGTTTTTTCCTTCATAATGAGGAAAGAAGGGCTTGATTTTGGGCAGGCGTTGCGTCTTCTAGCCAATAAGGCAGGGATTGGTTTGACTGCGGCTGTAAGCCCTAAGAAGCGGGCTGAGGATAAAGAGAAGGAGAGATTATATGACATCAATGAAGCAGCCGCAGAATATTATCACCGCATGTTGCTGAATAACCCTACAGGTGAAGTAGCAAGAAATTACCTAGCTCAGCGGAACATATCACTTGAGGCGATTAGGGACTTCCAGTTAGGTTATAGCCCGCAGGGATGGGACAATCTGAATAAACATTTGCAGGACAGAGGTTACGAAGAGGTGGGGCTATTGGCTGCTGGGCTGCTCGTGGAGCGGGACGATGGTACTAAATATGACCGATTCCGCAACCGGTTAATTTTTCCCATTAGGGATATACAAGGTAAGGTCCTGGGCTTTGGTGCTAGAGCATTGGATGACACTTTACCAAAGTATCTCAACTCGCCACAAACGCTGGTCTTCGATAAGAGCAGCAGCCTTTATGGCATTGAGCGGGCTAAAACAGCAATTCGCGAAAATGACTTAGCTATAATTACTGAGGGCTACATAGACGTGATAACAGCCCATCAACACGGGTGGAAGAACGTAGTTGCTTCCATGGGAACAGCCATAACTGACAAACAACTGGCTACTCTCAAGAACTTGACCAGGAATCTAATATTGGCTCTTGATGCTGATGTTGCAGGGGAAGAAGCTATCTCAAGGAGCGGTGAGGTAATTGAAAGGGTGCTACCTGTGCCGCTATCGTTTTACGGCTGGGTAAAATATGAGGACGCTCACAATGCGGAGGTGAAAATCCTAGTATTGCCACAAGGTAAGGATCCTGACGAGGTAATCAAAGAGGACATTTCCCAATGGCAGAAGCTAATACAGGAAGCTAAACCCATAATTGATTATATCTTTGATACGGTAATTGCTAAAGTCGACCTGTCGAGTGTCAGGGGTAAGTCTTCGGTCATAGAGAAGCTTCTACCGCTGCTCAGCGAAATGAAGGATCCTATACGGCAGGCGCATTATATGAATAGGCTTGCTTGGCTACTCAAGATTGATGAGCGTATCATTGCAGATACCCTGCGGAGATTCAAAGCCACCGAGGGAAAACGAAGCAGTAGTAGAAGTTTTCAAGGGCATAGACCAATAGTAGCTACCTTGTCGTCCTCAAGCCCTCTGGAGCAATATTGTCTAGCCTTGCTGCTTCAGTACCCAGAACTAAAGGCAGAAACTACGGAACTGTCGCCCGATTATTTCGAGTGTTCTGAGAACCGAGAATTGTTTATAAAATGGCAAAAAAGTGATGACATTGACTCTTTGAGGGCATGTCTCGATGTTACCCTGCATGAGTATCTGGAGAACCTTTTAAGCAGGAGTCTATTACCGATTCTTAAGGAGAGTGAGAAAGCCCGGCGTGAGACGTTGCACGATTGCCTCATCCGCTTGGAAGAGAAAAGGTTGAAAAATATGGAAGCAGAAAGACAAGAACTTCTGGCTGTAGAAGCGGAGATGGGGGGCGTCAAAGCACAATTAGCTAAATTGGAAGAACAAGGCATCGAAGCCTCCAAACGACTCAGAGAAATATTTATCAGGCAAAACCATTGGCGACAACGACTGTCAAGGAGGGACGCACAGTGAGTTCAAAGCGAGATGATGAGCTTCTATCTTTTTTTCCTGACATCAAAAGGAGTGACCATTTGAACTCCGAGGACATCTATACAATGGAGGATAAATCTCTGGAGCATGCTGACGATGCCTGGGATGCCTTGGACAAATATGAGTCGGAAGGAGATGGTGACGGGATTACCTTCCCATGGGAAAGAGAAGAACCTGTCGAGTTGGAAGATGAATGGGTAGGCAGGATGGAAAGGGAAAGTAAGTCAGCGCTTGAGCTTGAAATAGAGCACCCTGAGCATGAGGTGATTGATGACCCAGTTCGCATGTATCTCCACGAAATTGGTAAGGTTCCACTTCTGACAGGTGAGGATGAGAAAACGTTAGCCAGCAAAATAGAGGAGGCAAAATATCTAGAAAGGATTCAGGAACTTTACTTTCAGCGCCATGGTGAATATCCCTCTGAAATTGATATAGTAATTTATCTGATTCGTCATTTATTGGCGGCAAAACCTCTGATCGACATCCTTGCCAAACTACTAGAACTTACCAAGACAGATAGCTTTATCAAGAGAATTCGTGACCCGAAGTTACGAGCAGCTATTGACGGTATGCTTAATCAGGAGCTAATAGAGGCTGTCGCTAAAGCTAGTGATAGGAGTTCGCCGGAAGTTGAACAGAGCTTGATAGACTTGTCCATAGACAGTCGGCTTTTACCACCGGAATTAGTGACAATCGTGGGCGAGAAAACTACATGGAGCCGATTGGAATCATTGGTTGGTGAGCCCATCGATTCGGAATTCCTGCATAAGCTTCAGCTTCATAGCCAGCAGTTTAAAGCTTTCTTTAGCAAGGTCAAGAAAACTGCGAGGAGATCAGAAAAGCACCTTACTGAAGCGAATTTGCGTCTGGTAGTTAGCGTGGCTAAAAAGTATGTGGGACATGGAATGCCCCTTCTAGACCTCATTCAGGAAGGGAACATTGGTCTAGTTCGCGCCGTGGAGAAATTTGAATATAGAAAAGGTTATAAATTCAGCACATACGCTACTTGGTGGATTAGACAGGCTATTACACGGGCTATAGCTGACCAAGCTCGTACTATTCGCATCCCAGTGCATATGGTGGAAACAATCAACCGGCTTCTGAAGGTGAATCGTCGCTTGGCTCAAGAGTATGGACGTGAACCTAGTTATGAGGAAATAGGTAAAGGCATGGAGATCTCTTCAGATAGAGTAAGGGAAATCTTAAAGTTGTCCCAAATGCCAATATCGCTGGAGATGCCCATTGGCGAAGAAGAGGACAGCCATCTTGGTGATTTTATTGAAGACCGCGCGACATTGCCACCAGCAGAAGCCGCCTCCCAAGAACTGCTTAAGGCACAGCTAAACAAAATACTGTCTGAACTCACAGACAGAGAGAGACGCGTTATATTACTAAGGTTCGGTTTGGAGGATGGACGAGCCCGAACCTTGGAGGAGGTAGGCAAGGAGTTTAATGTAACCCGAGAGCGGATCCGTCAGATTGAGGCTAAAGCACTGCGTAAGCTCCGTCATCCGAGTCGCAGCCGTAAACTTAAAGACTATCTGGAATAAGGAGAATGTTCCAATATCAGGAGGAAAGAGATGCGAGTAATTAGAGCAATCGTCATGGCCATTGGGGTAATTGGTATCCTAGTGGCTGGTGCTCTGCTCATAGGTTATTATCTCTATTCGCTTTCGCCTTGGATCCAAGCAAAAATGACGCCGATAGCAGTGAGTGCTGAAGCTGCTCAAAGTTTTGACCAAAAGCTAAGCTCCCTCAAAGCCGAGATTGATTCGTCCCTCAGCACCGGGCGAAAAAAAGAGGTGACCTTAATACTCACGGATAAGGAGGTTAATTCCAAACTGACTCAAGTGAAGGCTAAAGGTGAATTGCCAGTGCGGGACGCTCTGGTTAACTTTGTGGATGGCTATTTTCTGGCTTATGCTGTAGCAGATACCCCTGGAGTTAACGCTAAAATTGGGGCAATAGGGCGCATAGAGGTTGTAAATGGTAGCCCTAAAATAGCTATAAAGGATTTTAATTTAGGGAAACTACCGCTACCTAAAAGCGTAAACAGAGGCGTTGAGGGGATTGTGAACATGATATTGACTCAGCAGTTAGCTGATATACCTTTGGAGATAACCAACGTTCAAATCAAAAATCGTCAGCTTACTTTCACGGGAATAACTAAGACTGGTAAATAAGAGCTCTATTTATTGTTGCCATATACCCATCAAATTCTTTGGCAGCTTGCCTTTTGCTACCATGTTGGTGAGTTTTTGTATCTGGTAAAATTGGTTAAGTAGCCGATTCACATCAGCGGGTGTTGTTCCACTACCCTTTGCGATACGTCGCCTACGACTGCCATTAATGATAGCTGGGTTGCGGCGCTCTTCTGGGGTCATGGATAGAATTATGGCCTCAATTTTTCGAAGTTGTTTTTCGTTATCTCTAAGGGGTACATGAGGAGCGAGTTTCGAAAAACCGGGCAGCAACTCAATTAATTGGCTCACTGTCCCCAGTTTCCTAATCTGCCGGAGTTGCCACAAGAGATCTTCAAGATTAAGTCCCGCGGTACGCATCTTTTTCTCTAGTTGCTTAGCTTGCTGTTCGTCGAAGGCTCTCTCCGCTTTCTCAATCAGAGTAAGCACATCGCCCATACCTAGAATGCGAGATGCTAGACGATCTGGATAAAAGGGCTCTAGGTCACTCGTCTTTTCACCGGTGCCAATGAACTTAACTGGCACTCCTGTGACAAAGCTAATGGAAAGGGCAGCACCACCTCGGGCATCGCCATCTAATTTGGTCAGGACAAGTCCCGTCAGCCCAACATTCTTGTTGAATTCCTCAGCGGTATTCACAGCATCCTGACCAGTCATAGCGTCTACTACCAGTAACACCTCTGAGGGTTGAAGTTCTGCCTTTAATTTGGCTAATTCTGCCATCATCATACTATCGACATGGAGACGCCCTTGTGTATCGATAATTAGCCAGGTAGCTCCTATCTGTTGGGCGTGATTTAGAGCCTGCTTGCAGATGGTTAATGGTGCTGAGCCAGTACCTTCGCGGTAAACCGGTATATCCAATTGTTTTCCCAGTATAGTTAGTTGGTCAATGGCGGCTGGACGACGAGTATCAGCAGCTACCAACAATGGGCGCTGTCCAGAATTCCTGATATGTAGGGCCAGTTTAGCTGCTGTAGTAGTTTTTCCTGAGCCCTGCAGTCCAACGAGCATGATAGCTGAAGGGGGATGGCTAGCTGCTAGAAGACGGCTAGGTACCTTGCCCAAAACAGCGATGAGTTCCTCATTGACAATCTTAATGATTTGCTGAGCTGGAGTAAGGCTTTCCATCACTTGGGTAGTTAAGGCTTGTTCCCTCACTCTGGACACAAAACTTTTCACCACCCTAAAATTGACATCAGCCTCGAGCAGAGCTAAACGTATCTGGCGCAAAGCCTCGTCAATGTCTTTTTCACTAAGTCTCCCTTTACTGCCAAGGCTAATGAACAGCTTGCTCAATTTCTGTGTTAGAGCTTCAAACATGGAGGTGTACACAGCATTCTACCTAGAGCCATCCACCACAGTCAACTGTTGTGATAAAATAGAGACGGGGCTGTCAAAAATCACGGTAGTTAGTCTAATAGGATAGTGATTAGTGCTTTTCGCTTGGTGTTATGGAGCTGGATACCTTTCAACTGTGCTTAAGGCAATGTGAGTTTCACAGTGTTGATCGCTCCGGCGATATTTGCGAGAGACCATATCTATATTTTGTCCTGGGCACAGTCATTCATTATCGCTCTCGAAGATTTACCCTGTCGTGTCAGCCAACGAAAGAAATCTGTGTCAACAACAAATAGCGGGCTATCTCAAATAACTTTGGCTCGAGCTCTGTATTTTGACGAGGCTTGAGGTAATATGGAGGCAACTAACAAGTTTGGTGCTGATAAGGATGAAGTAGATTTCTAGCTGGTGCTACAACAACATGATCCCCGTAAGACTTTCCCTAAAGAATTTCATGTGTTATCGAGATAATGTACCGCCGTTGTCTTTTGATGGTATACATGTGGCTTGCCTTTGTGGTGATAATGGTAACGGTAAATCGGCAATTTTTGATGCCATGACCTGGGCATTATGGGGCAAATCGCGGGCGAAGAGCGATGATGATTTGGTTCACCTTGGGCAATCTGAAATGGAAGTAGAAATAGAGTTCGTTTCTGGTGGTCAGCGTTATCGTGTGATTCGCAAACATATCAAAAAGCTCAGCCAGTCACGTGCTGGACACACCATGCTGGAGCTTCAGATAGCTAATGACAGGGGCTTCAGTAGTATTTCAGGGAACTCTTTGCAGGAAACCCAGCAGAAAATAATCCAGCTCTTGAAGCTAGATTATGAAACGTTTAAAAACAGCGCTTTCTTGAGGCAGGGACATGCAGATGAATTTAGTGTCAAGCGCCCCGCGGAGCGCAAGGAGGTGCTGGCTAACATTCTTGGCTTGTCATACTACGATGAGTTAGAGAGAAGAGCCAAAGACCTAGCTAATAAAAAGATAGCTGAGGCAGAAGAGCTTGCGAGCTCTATAAACGATATTGAACGCCAACTTATTCCCAAATCTGAATATGAAGCTGAAGCTAAAAAGATACAGCACCGAGTTAGTGATCTGGAGAAAGAAAAGAAGGCAAGTGAAGCGTTTATATCTATGTTGCGTGAACAAAAGGGTGCGCTAGAGATCAAAAGAGAACAGTTGTTGAACATTCAAGTTCGTCTTGACGAAGCACGAAAAGAACTGGGACGTTGGCGGGTGCGAGCCAAACAGCATAAAGACAAGATAATAGAATATGAGCGGGTCTTGGCACAGAGATCAATGATAGAAGAAGGCTTCTACGAATTCATGCAAACTAAGAAGCTTGATGATGAACGTAACCAGCAGCTAATTCGGCTACTTGCTTTGAGAGAAGACATGAGCAACTTAGACAAAGCTATCAGCCAAGCAGCTGAAGAGCTCATTGTAGAGCACAGGGTAATCCAAGCTAGGATTGCTGAGAAAGAAGTTAAGTTTGCTAGGGTAAGCCAGCTTAAAGAATCCTTAGAGCAAGCCCGCCATCATCTAGCCGAATTGGACAAAATCAGAGAAACAGTAGTCGAGGGAAGAAAACAGTCCCAGCAGGTTATGTCTCAAATCAGCTATTTAGAATCTATGAGCAATCTATTGGAGGCAGAGGTCACAGATTTAAAAGAGAAGTGCAGATTATTAGCTCAACAAGATGATGCCCGCTGCCCCTTGTGTGAGACCGAACTAGGGGTCAATGGAAGGCAACAAATAGAAGCTAAACTGGCTTTTGAAGCTGAAGAGAAAGCCAAAGCTTTAAAGACGACCAGTGAGGAGCTCACCAAGCAGAGGGCAAGACTTCTGACTCTAGAGGACGAGATAGCTGAAAGAGAACGTCTTTTTAGCAGAGAGCAGGGCGTGTGGCAAGGTCGGCTGTTTGATATTGAAAAGGATCTTGCTGATGCCACGCAAGTAGGCATAGAGCTTGCTCAAGAAAAATTGAGACTGGCTGAACTTGAGCAATGCCTATCGGGAAAACGTTACGCAGTTCAGGAGCAACAGAGACGCATGCAGCTGGAAACCGAGGAGAAACAGCTCGGGTATTCTAAGGAGAGACATGAGCAGTTAAAGCAACGACTGGCAGAGCTTCGAAAGTATGAGACCCTGAAGCAACAGCTAGATGAGGCTACTAGTGCCATTGATGAGGAGAAAGCTGCGTTAACCGAAGCTGCGCAAACCGTTTTAGACCTAGAGGAAAAAATAGAAGCGGACTTGAAAAAGTCAGATGCACTTAGCAATGAGGTTGCTGCTTTACCTGATATTGACGATAAGCTACGGATGGCTGAGAGGGCGCAACGGGATTTGCTCGGAGATGAGCAGCAATTACGCGATGAGTTGGCAACAATAAAGGAGAGGCTGCGGCATCTAAAAGAATTAGAACTGACCAAGAAGGAAAAGCAAAAGTTATTACATCACTCTTTGGAGGAGGAAGGGATTTATAAAGAGTTAGCTGAAGCCTTCGGCAAAAAAGGCATTCAGGCTTTGCTTATTGAACAAGCGATTCCCGAGATTGAAAACGAAGCTAGTCGATTGCTTGGTAGAATGACCGACAACAGGATGTCGATCGCATTGGAGACGCAGCGGGAGAGTAAGAAAGGGGACACTATTGAGACTTTAGACATCAAAATTGCTGATGAGCTTGGGACGCGCAATTACGAGATGTACAGCGGTGGGGAAGCCTTCCGCATAGACCTTGCCTTGCGTATAGCCCTTTCTAGGTTGCTGGTTAGGCGAGCTGGAGCATCTCTGCCTATATTGATTATTGACGAGGGGTTTGGTACACAGGACAGTTCAGGAAGGGAGAAGCTTGTTGAAGCTATAAGCTCAATTCAGGACGATTTCGAGAAAATATTTGTAATTACCCACCTTGAGGAACTGCGGGACAGGTTTCCGGCATTGATCTATGTTACCAAAACAGCCAACGGCTCGTTTATCTCAATAAGCTGACTAAATAATGAAGCTCGAAGCGAACGGAGGTGAGATATAGCATCTTGGTGGCGTTCTATGGTTGGTGCTCTAAGAGTAGGAATAGCTTCGAGGCTAATTTTTCCAATGGTAATTCTCGAGATGGAGTAATTATAATTATCATTTGAATTCGGGGGCATCCCTCTTGTGCCGGGGTAAAAAGCTATATTGCGCTTGATTTATCCTATATCAGGAAAGATAATTAGGAAAGTTGTTCGCTAGGGGATAAGAGGTTTTAGCTTGGGCATAAAATGGGCTAGACTGGAACATTGGGTTGCTGTTAGCCAGTCTCATATAGAATTGATTGTTTGAGTTCAAAATGTAACTACAGATGAAGGAGGGAATAATGTCAAAGTTACTATGGAAGCCGTCTGAGGAACGAAAAAAGAGATCGAACATGGTTAAATTCATAGATTACGTTAACAAGCGCTATGCCCAGAAAATCAGCAGCTATGATGAGCTATATTCATGGTCAGTAACTGATATACCGAACTTTTGGTCTGCGGTATGGGACTTTGTTAAGATCAAAGCCTCAAAGCGCTATGATACCGTCGTTGACGACTTGAGCAAGATGCCAGGCGCTAGGTGGTTTATTGGTGCAAAGCTGAACTTTGCTGAGAATTTACTTAGATATAGAGATGACCGTACGGCTTTTATATTCAGGGGAGAGACTCAAAAATCAGCCAGAATGAGCTATGCTGAACTTTATGATACCGTGGCGCGACTATCAAAATCACTCCGAAACATAGGAGTTTCATCACAGGATAGGGTAGTAGCATATATGCCCAACATGATGGAGACAGCCATTGCCATGCTGGCTGCTACGAGCATTGGTGCCACTTGGGCTTCCTGTGCTACAGATATCGGTCCGGAGGCGGCTATTGACCGCCTTGGTCAGATTGAGCCAAAAGTCCTATTTACTGTTGACGGGTACTTCTACAAGGGGAAGGAATTTTACTCTCTTCCTAACGTCGCTGAGATCGTGAAAAGAATACCTTCAATCGAAAAGGTTGTAGTGGTTTCATATATGGGGCAGAGACAAGATATCAGTTATATTCCCAATGCGGTACATTATAGCGACTTCTTGTCTCCGGAAAAAGGGCTAGAAGTGAAGTTCGAACAGCTTCCTTTTGACCACCCTGTATACATAATGTTCTCCTCTGGAACGACCGGTAAGCCAAAATGTATGGTACAGGGAGCTGGCGGGATTCTTATTAATCACCTAAAGGAGCTAATTATTCATACTGATTTGAAAAGGGAGGATGTTCATTTTTTTATTACCACGTGTAGCTGGATGATGTGGAACTGGATGCTGAGCTCTCTGGCAACAGGAAACACCTTAGTTCTATACGATGGCAACCCGAATTATCCTGACCCTGGGGCTATGTGGAGGCTAATTCAAGATGAGAAAGTAACTATGTTTGGTTGTAGCGCAAGCTATATCAATTTCCTCAGGAGTGGAAAATTTAAGCCCGGAAGGGACTACGATCTTTCATCGCTGCAGCAAATATGGCAAACTGGCTCAGCTCTTTCGGCTGATGGATTCGAGTATGTCTATCAAGAAGTCAAGAGGGACCTTTGGTTTAACTCTAGCTCTGGCGGGACGGATATAAATGGTTGTTTTTGCACCGGAAATCCTATTAGTCCGGTATATGCTGGTGAATTGCAAGGAGCTGCCTTAGCCATGAAGATAAATGTGTACGACGAAAACGGTAAGCCGGTGTTAGACCGGGAAGGGGAGCTCGTCTGTGAAGCCCCTGCGCCTTCCATGCCACTTTACTTTTGGAATGACCCGGACGGTAGGAAATATCGGGAGGCATATTTTGAATTCTATCCAGGTGTCTGGCGCCATGGTGACTACGTGATGCGACATAGCGATACAGGCGGATATACTTTCTTTGGGCGTTCCGACTCAGTGTTGAAGCCCTCTGGAGTCCGCATAGGCACGGCTGAGATATACAACCAGGTTGAGAAACTGGAAGAGATTGCTGACAGTCTGGCAATAGGGCAGAGCTGGGAAGGGGACCAGCGCATCATCCTGTTTGTTAAGCTCGCTGAGGGTTACAGTTTGACCGAGGAACTGAAAAACAAGATTAGAAAAACTTTACGTGAAAATGCCTCTCCGCGGCATGTTCCAGCAAAGATCCTCCAAGTGCCTGACATCCCCTATACCTTAAATATGAAAAAGGTTGAAAGCGCGGTTACCAACATAATACATGGTAGACCAGTTCTAAACAGGGATGCCCTGAGTAATCCTCAGTGTTTAGATTACTACGAGAGCCTTCTTGACGAGCTTAAATCGTAGTGGGCTCATTTACATTAATATATTTATGATTGAAGACTGAAACAGGCTTTTTTACCCGGGTGGAGGTATAGTTGTTGCTACTCAGCTATGACAATCTCTGTAGCCTGTAAAGAACCTTCGGGCGCAGGTTTGTTACTCATAACGCTATCTTCTGCATTGTCATTACTTATTTAAGAAAAGAACCGACCATAAAGGTTGACTACAATGAAGAAAGATCGTTCATAGACGGTTATCCTGGTGCCTATTTGACACACCGAGGTGCGAGAGCTAACATATAATGCTTATCCATTTGGTGGCAGACAATAAATAGGCGGAAATTGCAGAGTTGCCAAACAAGTCATCCATAGGCACAATGGTATACGAGATTAGATGGCATGGGCGAGGCGGACAAGGAGCGGTAACAGCAGCTAAGATAATGGCTCAGGCGGCTTACCTTAAAGGATTTCAAGGGGTAGCAGCAGCACCATCATTTGGTGCCGAGAGAAGGGGAGTACCAGTAAGTGCCATGACTAGGATTTCGCCAGACCCGATAATAGTCGTATCACAGGTGGAAAAACCAAACGCAGTCGTAGTCCTGGATCGTACCTTACTGAAATATCAGGATGTAATTAGCGGACTGGATAGTAATGGTTGGCTGATAGTAAATTCTTGGCTGCATCCTAAAGAGCTCAACATCAAGGGCGATTTCAATATCGCGACCGCTGATGCTACCAGAGTATGTCGAGATTTGGGGCTGATGGTTGGTGGTATCCCGATGGTGAACACTGCTATGTTGGGCGCCGTTGTACGTGCTACTCAAATTGTGGACATGTTAAGTATAAAAGAGGCAATAAGGGAAAGATTTTCCGCCGATAGCGTAGACATTAATCTAGCTGCAATTGTCAAAACCTATGAGGTCACCAAGGTAGAAAAAATCAGATAATTAAGGTTATGGGGACCAGAGATTGCAAACATATTTGTGATGAATCATCACCCGCTATTGGTGAAGCAGGAAAGACAGGTGAATGGCGTAGCTTGATGCCAGTGATACATCATGGTAAGTGTATCCCTGCTAAGCAAAGAAAGCCGGCATGTTTTCTGTGCTGGCTGTATTGCCCCGATGCTGTGATAAGAAAAACCATACCTGTCCAGATAAATCTGGAATACTGCAAAGGATGCGGTATATGCATGCAAGTATGCCCAGCGAAAGCCATAACTATGGTATAGCAATACTGTGCTGTTCCTGTCTCTTTTTACAGAGAAGCTAAAGGTTCTTGTGCAGTAGGTCTCACATATAGAGTTTTGTGGAACATGACAGCGTGTGAAAGCAAAGCTACTATTCGGTTGTTGGATGGTAATCAGGCTGCAGCTGAGGCAGCAAGACTGAGCCGTGTCCAGGTGATTGCTGCTTATCCGATTACCCCTCAGACACCGCTCACTGAAAAACTATCTGAATTTGTTGAAAAAGGCGAACTCAATGCCCAATATGTCGCTGTCGAGAGTGAGCACAGTGCACTTGCTGTATGCACCTCGGCATCTATGGTTGGTGCTAGAGTTTTCACCGCTACCAGCGCACATGGTTTAGCCTACATGCACGAGATGCTGCATTGGGCAGCGGGAGCACGTCTTCCGTTGGTTCTCGCCTGCGTGAACCGTGCTCTGGGAGCACCTTGGAATATACTCAACGACCAACAAGATTCTATATCCCAAAGAGATACTGGCTGGATCCAGATATATGCTAGAAATAACCAAGAGATACTAGATTCAATAATCCAAGCTTATAAGATCGCTGAGACGGTCTATGTGCCTGTTATGGTTTGTTTCGATGGGTATGTTCTGTCCCATACTGAGATGCCGGTGGCAGTGCCATCACAAGAGGATGTGGATAGATTTTTACCCTCATACAGACCACATACCATACTGGACCCAGCTAATCCGAAGAATTATAACCTGGTTACCTTGGCAGACCCGAGAGTCAATGCCAATGGCGTGCTGTGCCATGGTTACATGGAGTTGAGATACCTTCTTCAGGAGTCATTACAAAAGGCGGAGGAAACGATAATCAGTGTGGGGTTAGAGTATGGGAAATTATTCGGAAGAAGTTACGATAACATGTTTTGGGAAAACAATATGGATGATGCGGACATAGTCATCGTTGCCATGGGCAGCCTGGCAATGGAAGCACTCGTGGCAGCAGATAGGCTCCGTGAAGAGGGCCATAAGGTAGGAGTCTTAGGCTTGAGGGTATTCAGACCATTCCCTAAACGGGCTTTGGTGAAGGCGTTGGAAAAGTCCCGCCTAGTTGCAGTTTTTGACAAAAATGTCAGCTACGGTTTCGAAGGGGCTACCTGCTCGGAAATTAAATCGGCTCTTTATGGCACTCAGGCAAAGGCTGTGGTTCGAAATTTTATCGTTGGGCTAGGTGGTCGTGACGTAAAAGCAAGGGAACTGGCAGACGCGGTGAGGAAATTGATACCCTCGCTTAAAACAGCTAGTTTAAATGCAGAATACCCGGAATGGATCTGCTACATTTGAGAGGCGTTTGCGTTGAAGGTTAATGCAATTACCCTCAGTGAAATAGAATACCTACTGCCAGGCAATAGAACCTGTCCAGGGTGTGCCCTATCTCTTGCCTATCGTCATATACTAAAAGCATTGGATGGGCAGGTGATAGTGACTGTACCAGCCAGTTGTCTCACTGTATTGCATGGCATGTACCCAATAACATCGGTCAACGTGCCTTGTGTGAATACACCATTTGCCTCTACTGGAGCATCAGCGACTGGGCTGGTTGCTGGACTTAAGGCTCTAGGCAGAAAAGGCTTGACTGTGTTGGCTATGGCTGGTGATGGAGGTACACATGACATCGGAATCCAGTCACTGAGCGGTGCTGCTGAAAGGCAAGAGGATTTTATCTACGTTTGCTATGATAACGAAGGTTATATGAACACAGGTAATCAGCGGTCTGGTTCCACTCCGCTAGGTGCTATTACGGGTACAACACCAATTCTTGGCAAGCAGCAAAATCCGAAGGATATAGTAGCTATAATGGAAGCACATGACTTACCATATATTGCCACTGCCAATGCCTCCTTTCCTTTAGACCTGTATGAGAAAGTCAGGAAAGCAAGAGAGATGAAGGGCACGAGGTTCATATATGTCTTCACACCTTGTCCTGCTGGATGGCAATTCCCGTACAGCGACACTGTCAGGATTGGACAATTGGCGGTAGAAGTGGGACTGGTTGTGCTCTATGAGATCGTGGGCGGCGTTTTTCGCCTCACAGCAGCCAGTGAATCTATTGCTCGCAAAGGCAATTTAAGACCAGTAAGAGAATACCTTGTTGAGCAAGGTAGGTTCAAGAATATATCCGAAGAGCAAATCAATAAATTACAGGATTGGGTAAATGCTCGGTGGAAGCGCTATGTTGACAGGGCAACCAATTTGTAGCCTCCGGTCAATATGAGGGGGCGTCTTCTATGGAATTGGGAATCACTGGCAAAACAGCAATAGTGGCTGCAGCCAGCAAAGGTATGGGAAA
>FWPV01004742.1_pt1 | contig 28117 bp, 25 predicted proteins | sample 2228371 | NCBI WGS metagenome assembly FWPV01 (sample SAMEA103939776, study PRJEB20133) | metagenome
CGGGCGCGTAGCGCCGCCGCGAAGGAGCCCACGGTATGGAAATGCCAAGGGAACGAGCCGCGTCAGCGGCGACCCGATCCGGCCGTGTTTCGGCCGCCGCTGACGCGGCTCGCCATTTTGACCACGCGTTACCGTGGGTTCCCCCGCTCGCCCTGCTTCGCCCTCGCGTTGCTTGGGCTTCGCAGGGCTTGGCGGGGTCACCCACGGCTACGTTCGCGGCGGCGCTACGCGCCTGTGATTCCCCCGCCCTTGTGAAAGGTTTCATGTCTTGGACAGCGGCAGCCCGCGGCCGGGCCCGCCTCAGCGGAAGTTCTTGCGGTAACGGGCGGGGGAGACGCCCGTCACCAGCCGGAAATTGCGGTAGAGGATGCGCGCCTCGCTGAACCCGCAGTGCTCGGCGACATCCTCCATCTTCATGTCGGTGGCCTCCAGCAGCTTCTTGGCCACTTCCACCCGCGCCCGGTTGATCGCGAAGTGCGGCGAGTGCCCCAGCTTGTCGCGGAAGCGCCGCTCCAGCGTGCGCCGGCTCACCGACAGGTAATCCAGCAGGTCGTTGACCCGGATCGCCCGGTGCACGTTCTCCTGGATATACCACAGCGCCTTGCGCACCAGGTTGTCCTGGATCGATTGCATGTCGGTCGACACCCGCGAGATCACATTCAACGGGGGGACGCGGATGATGGTGTCCTCCGAGGCCTTGCCCTCAAACAGCTTGTCCAACAGCTCGGCCGCCATGAAACCGATCTTTTCCGAGGCCAGCATCACGCTCGACAAACCGATGCTCGAGCTCAGGCAATAGGTCTCGTCGTTGTTGACCCCCAGCACCGCAAGGTGCTGCGGAATCAATATTTCCAGCATCCAGCAGTTGCGCACCAGGCGGAACGAGGTCTGGTCGTCCGTGCACAGGACCGCCGTCGACACTTCCGTGGTCTTCAGCCACTCCCGCAGCTCATGGTCGTTCCGGTCGATCAGCAGCGTGCAGGGCCGCCCGGTCGCCTCGATGGTTTCCCGGAAGCCTTGCCGGCGCTCCCGGCTGATCTGGGTCGAGTCGTCCCCGATGAACGCGAAATGCTGGTAGCCCTTGTTGAGCAGGTATTCCGCCGCAAGGCGCCCGATCGCCAAGTCGTCGTTCACCACCGACGGTATCTTCAGCCCCCGGTTGGACACGTTCACGATCGCCTTCTGGCAGGCGCGCACCCGGTCCGCCTCCTTCTGGCTGCTGAACATCCCGATCGTCCCATCATATTCCCGCAGTTCCGCGTCGCTCAGGTCGGTGGTCGTGTACGGAAAGATCGCCCACCGGTTCTTCTCATACGAGTAGCGCACCACCCCCCGCCACAACTCGCGGAAGTACGAGTAGGTCATCGCCAGATTCACCAGCACTTTTTTCATCGCAACAAGGGGTGGCGCAAAAAGGACCCGAATTGGCGCAAATTCGGATGTGCGGGGCAATCAAATTCGGTTAGCATGCGGTGGAATAGCGGGTGTTTTTGGGGCGTCGGGATTTGACGGAATACGTCCCCACCCCTAAGTTTGCGAGCATGATCATGAACCCTGTACCCATGATGAACCGAGTGTGCGGGCTGGTGCTGCTGGTCCTGTTTGCGGTGCCGCTGGCCGCGCAAGAATGGCAGGTGGTGGAGCGCTTCCCCGGCGGCGTGCCGGAGGGGACATGGACTCCGAAAGGCACCCCGGTCTGGGATACCTCGGCCGGTTACCTGGACTTGCGGCTGGCGAACAACTCCAATTCGACTTCGACGGTGCGGGTGGCGTTGCCGCAGAGCTTCACTTCGGGCGAGTTCACAATCTACTTTGATTTTTACCTGCCGAAATCGGACTACCAGAATCAGGCGGGCTTTGGGATTGGCGGGCCGGCGCAGGCGGCGCTGGCCAGTTGGGATGTGGTGGGCTCGCGCAACCGGTTCCAGACGGTCAACCCGTGGCCGCAGAACATGGCAAAGGTGCCGGAGTGGGGCACGGACATTTTCGAACCGACCGAGCAGGGCGTGTGGTACAACGTGTGGTTGGTGTACGACTTGGATTCGAACCCGATGACCGTCACCGCCTACACCAAGCGGGCGACCGATCCGATGGTGGAAGACAACCTGCGCATCAACACGTTCCTGTTCAACACTGCCGGCACCGACAACTGGTCTGAAATCACGTACTTTGGGTTTGGAATCGGCTTGTTCGATGGCGGGCAGAAGCCTGCGGACCTGAACAATTGGGACACCCTCGGCCTGCTGGCGGACAACATCCACGTGTCGGTGGGGGAAAACATCACCCTGCCGCCGGATTCGTTCCAGGGCCAGTGGCTGCTGATCGACCGCTTTGACAACAACCAGCCCCAGGCCAACTGGACGGTCCTGCCAGGCGCCACGCCAAGCTTTGCCGACGACGCGCTGCGGGTAACGGCCTCCACGGCCAACGCCGGCATGTATGTGCCGTTGGACGCCAAGATCAAGCGCGGCTCGCTGACGGTCGCGTTCGATCTGAAACTGCCAAGCGGCGGGCTGAACCAAGCGGTGCTCGCGGTGATTGGTGATGAGCAAACGTCCGCTTCCGGAAATGCCCTCTATGGAGGTAACGACCGGGTCTTCACCTTCGGCACGACCGCCCCGCAGAAGCTGGTCAAATTCGGTGCGTTGACCACCGACCTGCTCGGGGACACCCAGCAGGACCGATGGTACCACTTCTGGATGAATTACGACCTCGACGCGAAAAAGGTGCGGTTTTACAGTGTGCCGGCGGGCACCGCGGAGAATCCGGCCGAGCCGCCGACCACGCCGACCGGCGCCTTTGACCTGCAGACCGTTTACGGGAACCTCGGCTATTTCGTGATCGGCAATTGGCAGGCCGGCGGCACCGGCATCGTCATCGACAACCTTTACCAGACTTGGGGCACCAACATCCGCATCCCGGCGGCGGGCGCGGAGCCGCCGCCCCCGCCCGAACCCGTGCCACCGGCGGTTGGCTGGAACGATGGGCCGCTCGGCTGGGTGTACGGCTTTGCCCCCAACCAACCGTGGGGCTATGCCCTCGATCTGGGGTTCGTGGTGCGGTTCCATGGCACGGCGTGGCTGTATCAGGCCCGCTGGGGCTGGCTCTATCACCTCGAGGATAAATGGTTCTACAGCACGGCCGTCGGCTGGATTTACAGCGTCGGCTGGGGGGACTTCTGGCACAGCAACGGCGGTCCGTGGGCCCTCGCCAGTTTCCTCCTCCCGCCAGTCAACGGCTGATTGGTGACAAGCCAATTTTTTCCCTGTCTTTGGAATTGGCCCCAAAGCTGCTTGAAGGGGGGGCATGAGCTCTATCCCCAAAAAACTGCCTGTGGCGGCCCTGTTGGCGGGGTTGCCGGCTTTGGTGCGGGCGGATGCGTTGCCCGAGGCGGCGGCGCTGGACTCGGGCGACACCGCATGGATGATCGTGGCGTGCGCGCTGGTGCTGTTCATGACCCTGCCCGGCTTGGCGCTGTTTTATGGCGGCTTGGTGCGGGCCAAGAATGTGCTGAGCGTGCTGATGCAGTGCATGGCGGCGGCCGGGGTGATGTCGGTGCTGTGGCTGGTGTTCGGCTACAGCCTCGCGTTTTCGGATGGCGGCGGGCTCAACCGCTTCATCGGGGGGCTGGACTACGCGCTGCTGCGCCACATGACGGTCGAGACGGTCAACGGCACGATTCCCGAGGCGGTGTTCGTGATGTTCCAGTTGACCTTCATGATCATCACGCCGGCGCTGATTGTCGGGGCGTTTGCCGAGCGCATGAAGTTCAGCGCGATGCTGTGGTTTCTGGGGCTGTGGACGGTGTTTTCCTATCTGCCGATCTGCCACATGGCGTGGGGCGGGGGCTGGTTCCATGAATGGGGCGTGCTGGATTTTGCCGGCGGCACGGTCGTGCACATCAACGCGGGGATCGCCGGGCTGGTGTCCTGCATCATGTTGGGCAAGCGCACCGGCTACCCCAGCGAGCCCATGAAGCCGCATAACCTGCCGCTGGCGGTGGTCGGCGGCAGCATGCTGTGGATCGGGTGGTTCGGGTTCAACGGCGGCAGCCAGTTGGCGGCTGACGGCGTGGCCGGCATGGCGGTGTTGGTGACCCATTTGGCCACCGCCACGGCGGCCCTTACCTGGATGGGGGTGGAGTGGTTCAAGCACGGCAAGCCGAGCGTGCTCGGCATCATCACCGGCGCGGTGGCCGGGCTGGTGGCGATCACCCCGGCCTCCGGCACCGCCGGGCCGTTGGGCGCGGTGCTCATCGGGTTCTGCTCCGGGGCGCTGTGCTTCTTCTTCGCCACCCGCGTGAAGAAACATTTCGGCTATGACGACAGCCTGGACGTGTTCGGCGTGCATGGCATTGGGGGAATCGTCGGGGCGATCCTGACCGGCCTGTGCGCGGCCTCCTTCATGGGCGGCATCGGCCTCGCGGAGGGGGTCGGCGTCGGCGCCCAGGTCTGGGCCCAGATCAAGAGCGTCATCGTCACCATCCTCTGGAGCGGCGTGGTCAGCGCGGTCGTGCTCAAGCTGGTCGATCTGACCATCGGTCTGCGGGTCAGCCGGGAGGCCGAGCTGTCCGGGCTGGACCTGCACCTGCACGACGAGCAGGGCTACGAGATTTGAGGCGCGCGGCTTGACAAGGTGTAAGACAGGAGCAACCCTGTCTTACATGAAAACCACCCTTTCCTCCAAGGGCCAGGTGGTGATTCCCGCAGAGTTGCGCAAGCGTTATCACTTGCGTGAAGGGGACACCCTGCTGGTGCGCGAAGATGAGGCCGGCTGCATCATTTTGGAACCCAAACGCCGGCTCGCGGACGGACCCCGGCAAGTGACCAGCCCGGTCGACGGCCGGCCGGCTTTCCGCATGGAGGGATTGCCACCCCTCACCTTGGAACAAGTCAACGCTTTGCGGGATGGCTGACGCGGATTACCTGCTGGACGTCAATGTCCTGATCAACCTTGCCTACGTGGATGACCCTTTTCACGAGGCGGTGCGCACATGGGTCAAAGCGCGTTCCGGTCGCGCGCGCCTGCACACGTGTCCGATTGTCGAGCTGGGTTTTGTGCGGGTGAATCTGGCCCGTGGCGGGGGACGGCTGCCCCCCTCCGAGCTGATCCGGCAGTTGGCGGTGCTCAAAGAGGCGTTCAGCATGCGCTGCATCGCCGACAGCGGCCCGGTCGATGGGTTCCCCGCATTTGTCCGGGGACACCGGCAGGTGACCGACGGTTACCTGCTGCAGCTCGCGGAGCGCCATGGCATGCGGCTGCTCACTCTGGATGCGCGGATTCCGGGCGCCGAGCTGATTCCGGATGTCAGCACGGGCGCGCGGCCGGCGCGCGGCCGGCGGCGATCCAGTAGTCCTCGCCGTAATTGAAGGTGATCTCGTCGCCGGGGGCGATGGGCTTGATGGCCTCGAGGCGGGCGGTTTTCCAGCGGGTCGAGACGACCAGGAAGGCGTTGGGGTGGTCCGAGTGGTTGGCGTAGCGGGTGTAGTTGGCTTTGGGTCCCTCGGCCACGAGCAGCCACTTGGAGGTCAGCGCCAGGATGTAGTCCGATCCCGCAAAGCGGCCGGCGCACAGTTCCTCCCAGGTGATCCGCTCACCGGTGTAATAGCCGATGGTGTCCTCGATGGCGATGTGGACCTTCGAGAACAGGCCGAGCCCGGCGCCGGGAATCGTCGATTCCCGCACCTCGAAGGCCTCGGCGGTCCAGACCCGCGGCTTGGGCATGGCGATATACGGTGGCTTGCTGGCGCAAAAAATCAAAGCGGAAGGCGCGCGGCGGTATGGCCAAGCGCCGTCCGCCCCCGCTACGCTGAGGGCCATGATGAAGATGAAGGTTCCCGACTATGCCCGGATTGACCGGGATGTGTTCACGCGCTACCCGGGCAACCCGGTGCTGTCCGCCGAGGACTTCCGCCGCCAGCTCGGGATCAAGATGCGCGCGGTCTACAACTGCGCCGCGGTGAAGACTCCGGATGGCAAGTACGTGATGCTGTGCCGGACCAACCAGCTCAACCACCTGACCCTGCTGTGGGGGGCCGACAGCGACGACGGCCTGAATTGGAAGCTGCGTCCCGAGCCTTTCGCCATGCCCGACGACGACCTGTGGCGGCGGGTCACCCGCTCGGTGTACTACGACCCGCGCATCACCCACATCGACGGCGAGTACAAGGTGCTGATCGCCTGCGAGGGCGACCAGCACTGCCGGGTGGCCATGTTCCGCTCCAAGGACCTCCGCCAGCTCGAGTTCGTCAACTTCATCAACGTGCCGGACAACCGCAACATGGTGATCTTCCCGGAGAAGAGCGCGGACGGCCGCTACATGCGGCTGGAGCGGCCGGGCATCGCGGCCGCCGGCGGCAAGGGCAACGTCTGGCTGAGCTTCTCGCCGGACCTGATCCACTGGGGCGACAGCCGCGAGGTGCTCCGGACCGCCGACCTGTGGAATTTCGCCATCAGCGGGCTGGGGCCCTCCACGGTGCCGTACCGCACCCGCGAGGGCTGGCTGATCCTCTTCCACGCCATCATGAACAACTGCACCACGCGCGAGTACAGCGTCGGCGCCGCCCTGCTCGACCTGCGCGAGCCGTGGAAGGTCAAGCACCTCGCCCGGCACCCCGTCCTGTATCCGGAAGCCGACTACGAGCTGCGCGGCCTGGTCGAGCATGTCTGCTTCCCCTGCGCCAAGATCGTCGAGCCGGACGGCACGGTGAAGCTCTACTACGGCGCGGCCGACACGGTGCAGTGCGTCGCCACCGCAAGGCTGAAGGACATCATCCGGGCCTGCAAGGAGTGGTGAGGGCTACCACAGCCGGCGCACGGGATAGGCGTCGAAGCGGGGGTCGCAGCTGAGGATTTCGGCCCGCTCGACGATCGCTTGGGCGATCAGCATGCGGTCGAACGGGTCCCGGTGGTGAAACGGCAGGTCTTGCACCGTGCGGCAGTGACGGGCTTCCAAGTCCAGCCGCAGGTATCCGAAGCGCTGCAGGTCCGCTGGCAGGCGCTGGTGCCAGTCGTCCGGCAGGTCGAAATCGAAGCCGCCCGTGCTGAGCTTCAGGCCGATCTCCCAAAGGCTGACCTGGCTGTAACAGACCACGTCCGCGGTGCGGATGTGCTCGCGCGCGCCGCGGCTCAGCCGCCGGTCGCCCCGCAGCAGCCAGAGCAGCGCATGGGTGTCAAGCAGCAGCATGCGTATGCCTTTTCCAACTCAATTCGATCAAAACAGGGAATCTCTCACAAAGACAGTGTGCTCTCAAAGACGGGTTTTCAGTGGCTTTGCGTCTTTGTGAGATTTGAACATTTCATGTAGAGATGGGATTACCCCCCGGTGCCTTTCTCACACGGTTGGAAGCCCGGGCTTAGCGGATCGGCAGGGTCCGGCGCGTGGAAATCGTCCGCGATTGCCGCGTCCGCACCCGGCGCCGGCCGGGCCACGCGCCGCTTTACCAAGTGTTTCCACGCGCCGATCGCCTGCATCCGCGCATCCGGTCCGGCGGAATAGGGCACCAGCCGCGCCAGCGGGCGGTTGTGCTTGGCGATCACCACCTCCGCCCCGGCGGCGGCCTCCTCGACCAGCTGCGACAGCCGGGTCTTGGCCTCATACAGGCTGATCTGCTTCATGCCGCCATGATTGGTCAGATTGGTCAGATTTGTCAAGTTCGCGCCCCTCACCCCGGCGGCGGCTCGGTCGGGCCCTCGACGAACTGGACCTGCTCGCGCAGCACGTGGCGAATCCATGCGGCCGGGACCTTGCGCGCCTCGCCGCCGGCGTGGCGGGCGGCCAGCGCGGCGGCCACGCCCGCGGCCTGGCCGATGGCCGTGACGCCGGACATGACGCGGTAGGAGGAGTGCGCCTCATGGGTGCCGCTGATGCAGCGCGAGCCCAGCAGCAGGTTGTCGAGGTCCTTGGCGATGAGGCAGCGGTAGGGGATGTGGTAATAGCCGCTGCCGGGGATGTCGACCATGCGGGTGGGGCCGCCGTCGGGGTCGTGGATGTCGATCGAGTAGGCGCAGGCGGCGACCATGTCGTCGAAGCGGGCCTCGCCAAGGCAGTCGGCCTCGGTCAGGGTGTAGTCGCCGTGGATGCGCCGGCCCTCGCGCACGCCGAGCTGGGGGGAGACCGAATCGACCACGGCGTTGGCGAAGGCCGGGTGGGTGCGCAAAATCGCCACCAGCTCGTCGACCATGCGGCGGCCGCGGGCATAGCCCTCCTCGACCGAGCCGGGCCGGGTCGGATCGATCCCGGTGACCTCGTTGGAGTTGAACAGCAGCCGCTCGCCGTCGGGGTAGGGGAAGCAGACCACGCCGTCCTTGGGATTGATGGTGCGCCCTTCCGCCTGCGCCTTGCGCAGCAGCGGGGTCAGCTCCGCCCACAGGCTGTCGCAGCCCCTGCGGGTCATGAATTCGGGGACGCGCAGCTTGGACTTGTCGATGTTCGAGACGGTGAAGGTGAGGGTGGCGCTCTGCAGGCCGCCGTCGCCGGCGCGCCCCTTGTCGAACCCGCAACCGGCCAGCGCCGCAAGGTTGCCGTCGGCCGTGCCGTCGACATACACCGGCGCCGCGACGACCGAGCCGTCCGCCAGCTCCAGCGCGGCGATGCGCCGTCCGGCGCGGCGCACCCCCGCCACCCCCGTGCCGGTGCGCACCGCCAGCAGCGGCTCGGCCGCCAACAGGCGCGTGTAACGGGATTTCAGCACGCGCTCGTCGTAGGTCGGGCGCACCGAGGTCGGCCGGCGGTCGCGCGTGCTCAGCGCGTACGCCTCGGGGAACAGCTCCTGGTGGATGCCGAGGTTGATCGGGCGGTGGTCCCGGCCGTGAAAGATGCACACCAGCGACACCGGCGAGTGGACGCCCGTGCCGCCGATCTCCGCGTGCTTCTCCAGCAGCAGGGTGCGCGCGCCGGCGCGCGCCGCCGCCAGCGCCGCGCAGATGCCCCCGGCCCCCGCGCCGGCCACGATCACGTCATACCCGGTGGTCTGTTCCGCCATGCCCCCATTCAAACGGCCATCCCCGCGCTGGCAAGCCGTGCCGCGCGCATTGCCGCAATCTGGCGCACGCGTGGCGTCAATTGTGCTGGCGACCGCCCCGGCGGTGCGTTAGGCTGCCGGTTCCCTTGCAATTTTCCTGTGCACGGGCACATTTCCACAGCGAACCCAAAATCCAATGCTCTCATGAAGTACTTCCCCAAATTGCATCCGACGGGCCTGTTGACGGCCATGGTATTCCTGCCGCTGGCGGCCCCCGGCCAGCTGGTGCCTCTGTTCTTGGAGACCTTCGACTCGGGCGCGTCCGTGGAAACTCGAGCTCCGGTCAACCTTGCCGCTCTCGGCTGGAATCTGCACCACTCTTTCGCCGGTTTGTATCTGCCCGGCCGGCCGACCGGCCAGTCGGAGCCGAATGAGATATTCCGCCTCACCACCACGGTGACCGCTGGCGGACAACCCGCCCCGGGCGATCATTTGATTGGGCAGCCGTTCGGCTATGTCGGCATCTTTGTCAACAACACCCCGCTCTACGGGGAAGGGACCGAAGGTGCCCGGCCCGAGTTGCCGGGTCCGCACCCGGTGACGGGCCTTTATTACAACAACCGCACCTTGGCCGTGTTCCTGTGGAAGGAGCACATGATTTCGGCCGCGCAGCGGCCCGGCATCCGGGAGTTCGCCTTCGTGCAGGGCAACCGCGACGCGCGCTACCATCAATTCTTCCCTGCCGTGCGTATCGGCGAGCAGTGGTACGTGTATTGGCTGCCGCCGGAGGAGCTGGCGGCGGTCCGCATCCTCGGCCGTCCAAGCGAACACGGCATGTACGGGGAGGAAGGCGTATTTTACAGCTACCAGTTCTCCGAAGGCGGTGCCTACGCCAACCACTGGAACGCCCAGCCCTACGTTTTTCCATGGTCGGAGAGCGGCTGGACGCCGCTGACCTTCAACGGCGGCACCGGCACCGACTCGACGGTCGGCATGACCTTGGGCGCGTTGCAATCGGTCGACCTTCCGGCGGGCGCGATCACCGCCGTGGGTGTGTTCTCTCCCGAGAATATCGACCCCGATGGCCCCAGCAATCCCGGATACAACTTCAACGGCCACCGCATCGACTCGATCCAGATTCTTGGGGAGCCGGTGGAGGAGCAGCTCGACCTGTTCACCTTCACCTTCAACAACGAGGGTACAATCCCCAACCCCAATCCCCCTCCCGACCGTATAGACCGCCCGATCCAAGCCGCGATGTGGAACGGCGTGTATTCCTCGGCCGCCTTGCCGGCGGTCACGGGCGAGGCGATCTTTGCCGATCTGAGCGAGGGGGTGATTCCCGGTCAGGGAGAAATTCCTGGCGCCTACAAGGCCGGCTTCCTGTTTGTCAGCGGCAAGGACGGCCAGCCGGCGCCCCAAGGCTTCCTGTTGTGGTCGGAAAACACTAACGTCGTCAACGAGGTCCAGGAACCGTACGTGTCCGGCGTCAACCCGCAGACCGACTGGTACTGCGAAACCGCGGACGCGCCCGGCAACCTCAACCAGATTCTGGTGCGCGACCTGCGCGAGCTGAGCGTGTACGTCAACCCGCGCAACAAGGACACGGTGCGCTACCACTTTGCGCTCAAGGCCGCCGGCCAATGGTACATCACCGAGCAGGCCTACCAGAGCACCGGCGACTGGACCCTGATCCGTGTCGATGCCCAGTCCGCCAACTGGCTGACCGGCATCCTCGGCGATGGTTTCCTCAATCTTGATTTCGCCGCCAACCCGCCGCAAGTGGTCACCCTCGGCAGCCTGCCCCAAGACACCCTGCTGACCACGGTCGGCATCTATATCGACACCGACGACTTCGTCGGCCAGACGGACACGTGGGCGCGCATCGACTCGTATATGGTGACCGCCGCGCGCTCCAGCGACATCGTGCCGCCCACCATCCTTGAGCAGCCGGCCAGTCTGGCCGTGGTGGCGGGGCAGACGGCCACCTTCACTGTGGTTGTGGCGGAAACCGACGTGGCATACCAGTGGCGCAAGGACGGCGAAGACCTTGCAGACGCAACCGAGGCCACGCTGGTGCTGGAAAATGTTCAGCCGCAAGACGCCGGCAGTTACACGGTGCGGGTCACCGGGCCGCGCGGATCGGTCGTCAGCCAGGCCGCGACCCTGACGGTCTACCCGCTCCCGGTGGTCGATCCGCTGGTGATCGAGGCGGCCGCCGGCGGCCAGGAAGACAAGATCCTTGTGGACGCCGTGACCGGGCTCGCGTGGGCCGCAGAAAGCCATGTTGATTGGATTGTCATCACTTATGGCGAAACCGGCGTCGGCGGCGACTTCGTCCTGATCTCGATCGCCGCCAACCCGGGCTATGAGCCGCGCAGCGGGACATTGACGGTGGCATGGGCCACGGTGACGGTCAACCAGGCCGCCCGGCCGCTTCCCGAGAATTTCGAGGAAGTGGTCGGGGCGATCGACAAAGGAGACGGCACCTGGGCTTCCGCATGGTTCGGCAGATACCTGCCCCTCGGCCTCGACTGGATACTCCATGAGCACCTGGGGCTGCTGCAGACGGGCGCGGTCGTGCTGAGCAGCGACATGCCGCTGTACAGCTTCAACCTCCACGCATGGGTGTGGACCAGCGAGGCGGCCTTCCCGGCCCTGTACGCGTTCCTTGGCGAGGAGCAGGAAGGCTGGATCGCCTACTGGGTGATCGACGGCGTCCTGTACCGTTACGACTACGCCACCGGCGAGTGGTCCTGGTAACGGCCCCCCCAAGCTTTACCCGACGCCCGCCACGCCCCGGCCGGCCGGAGTTTACGGTAAAGTTTTTTGCGCGCTGCGGCGGCCGGCTGGGCGGGCGCAATGGCGCAAAACGGGACGGGCCAGCCGGTTAACGCGTTTGTCTGAAAAGCGTTCGGCCGCGCTCGCTTGGTCAGATTCTGTAACGTGGCAGCCGATTTTCATTTTCAGGACATGTTTGTCGCGTCTAATCCCTGCGCCATGGTTATGAGAAGCCCCGTTGCCGCGCGCCTGTGGCTGGCCGGTTTGGCCGGCCTGTGCCTGCTATTGGCGGGCTGCGGCTGGGGGCGGGACCGCACGGCGGTGCTCGAGGAGGAGTTGGCGCGGGCCGGCGCCTATCTGGACGCGCTGAACTTCCGCTTTGCGCTGCCGATCTACGCGGCGGTCTACCGCGAGCTGCCGGTCGAGGACAGCCATTGGCTCGAGGCGGCGTTCGGCTACGCCAACTGCCTGTGGCATGTGGCGCCGCCGTCCCGGCAAAACATCAACCGCGCCATCGAGGTGTTCGAGCGCATCGCGGCGGAGGCGCCCGGCACGGATTGGGCGGCCGCGGCCCGCCTCAGCCTCGCCCGCATCGAGATGCTGCGCAATTTTCCGGGCGACCAGGAGAACCCGGCCGGCGCCATCCCGATCCTGGAGCGGCTCCTTGACGAGGCGGAGGGCCCGATCCGCCACGAGGCCATGCTGCGCCTTGCCGAGTGCCACCGCATGGATTTTGACAACCCCGAAAGCCTGCGCACCGCCCGCGCCCTGTTGACCGGCTGGTTGGAGCGTTATCCGGACAACCCGCTGGCCAGCGTCATGTGGGAGCAGGTCGGCCTGCTGGACCTCTTGTCCTTCAATGACCCGGCGGGGGCGCTGGCGGCCCTGATGCAAGCGGAGGCGATCGGCTTCGGCGACCCCGGGCGCAAGGGGCAGCTGCTGTGGCGCATGGCCGTGCTGGGCGAGCAGACCGGCCGCATGGACCTTGCGGTGCGCTATTACCAGAAACTGATCCTCGAGGTGCCCGCCAGCGGGCGTGCCTACGAGGCCCAGCAGGCGCTGCAGCGCATTCGCGACACGGTGCCGGGGATGGAGGCCATCGAGGTGCCCGACCTGCATCTGCTGGGAGGGCCGTCCACCTGATGAGCATCGCCACATGAGCCAGCCGGACACAGCCCCAGAGCCCAAGCGCGGATTCAACGCCAACCACATCGGTTTGGCGATCCTCGTGGTCGCGTTCGCGGCCGGCCTGTTTGACATCCTGCGCCCGCGCGCCGAAGCGGACGGCCGCGTGGTCGACGAGGACCGCGTCGTGCATTTTTTGCACTGGCAGCTCGAGCCCGGCTTCCGCGAGGCGCTCGACGCCGTGATCGCCGACTACAACCGTCTGCCGCACGTGCGCGAGCAGGGCTACAAGGTGCGGCAGATGGCGGTCACCGAGCGCGTCTACCGGCAGTTCCTCAACGTCCACCTGATCAGCGGCACGGCGCCCGACCTCGCCGCCGCCAGCCAGCATTCGATGGCCGCCAACCGGGCCCAGTTCTTCGAGCCCTTTCTCGAAGTGCTGGAGCGGCCCAACCCCTACAACGCGCCGGAATGGCTGCCGCCCGACATGGAGCCGCGCCTTGCTGAATTTCTCAGTTCCGCCGCATGGAAAGAGACCTTTGTCGACGGCCTGCAGGGCTCGGTGGATGCCACCACCGGCTACGTCTACACGATTCCCGTGGCCACATGGGGCACCATCCGCATGTACGTCAACCGCAGCCTGCTGGGGCAGGCCAAACAGGTGCTGCGCGAGGCCTTCGCCATGCCCGAACGCCCCGCATGGCTCGAGGCCCAGCTGTCCGACCGGCCCGACGAGACGCCGCTGGCGATGCTGCCGGACAGCCCCGGGCTGCGCGCCTGGCTCGCCGGGGACGCCTCGCCGCAGACCTTCGGCCAATTGATCCTGCTGTGCGAGGCGCTGCGCGTGCACGCCCAGCGCACCGGCAACACGCGGCTGGTGCCGATCGCCGGCAGCAGCTATTCGCGCGACATCTTCGCCAGCATCTACAACGCGTCCTTCTTCTACGCATGGGAAGACAAGCTCGATTACGATCTCAACAGCCAGACCTCCAACCTCGAGCTGTTCGCCGCCTTCGAGCACGGGCGCTGGGACTTCGACGACCCCCGGCTGCGCGCCTATTTCGAGCTGCAGGTGCGGCTGGCCACCTATTTCCCGGCCGGCTTCCTCGGGCTTGACCGCGAACAGGCCAACCGCCGCTTCATCCTCGGTAACGCGCTGTTCCTTGTGACCGGCGCGTGGGACGCCGCCGGCATCTTCATCGGCTCCCAGAGCCGGCTGAATCCGGCCGATCGCTTCGAGGTCGAGGTGATCAATCTGCCGGTTCCGGCCCGCGACGAGCGCTGGGGCCGCTTCGACCCGCGGCCGCGCGCTGAAGCCCTGTTCGGCGGCGGCGTGCCGATGGCCCTCTACAAGTTCTCGCGCAACAAGAAGGAGGCGACCGACTTTCTGCTGTACCTGACCGGCGTGGCGGCCAACCAGAAGTTCATCGAGCAGGCCGGCTGGCTGCCCGCCGTGATCGGTCCGCAGCCGGCCGAGCGCATGCGGCCCTTCCTGCCCGACCAGCGCGGCGTCGCCGCGGGGCTCGCCTTCAACATGACCGGCGGCAACGTGCAGACCATCTACAACGGCCAGTATTACCTGCTCATCAGCCGCGACATCCCCTTCGACACCTTTGTCGAGCGCGTCACCGCCGCGATGCGCGACCCGCGCAACGGCATGGACCGCCAGTGGCATGCGCAATTCATCCAGGCGCGCGACACCATCCGCACCGTCGAGCGCAGCCTCAGCGTGCAGCGCTTGCACCAGCTGCTCGAAGGGCGGGCCGCGACCGCGGATCCACGCTACATCCAGGTGCTGCATCGGTCCTCGTCCGGCCTCAGCGGTCTCGGCGTGCCCTACCTGTGGCGCATCTGCGGCTACGAGCGCCCGTTCCCGCAATTCTGACGACGGAGCCCGCACCCATGGACCGCACCGAACCGCCCGCTTCCTCCGCCGCCCCCGCCCGCCGCAAGCCGCTGCTGCCCAAGCTCAGCTTCTGGGGCGTGCTTTATCTGCTCTTGCTGCCGACCATCGTCAGCATGGCGGTGTTCGCCTATTACCCGAAGGTCGACGTGGTCATCAAGTCGCTGTTCCGCTGGGTGCCGGAACAGGTGGAGGAGTTCATCGGCCTGCAGAATTACCTCGACGCCTTCAACGACCCGCTGTTCTGGCAGAGCTTCCAACTGGTCGGCATCCTGCTGGTGGCCAACCTTGCCAAGATGTGGCCCGCCATCTTCGCGGCGGTCGCCCTGCACCGCATGACCAGCGACCGCTGGCGCTACATCTACCAGGTGCTGTTCGTCGTGCCGATGGTGATTCCCGGGCTGGTCTGGCTGCTGATCTGGAAGGGCTTCTACGACCCGGACTTCGGCATCGTCAACCGGCTGCTCAACGCCATCGGCGCGATGCCGGTGCTGCACTGGCTCGACGGCACGGCCGACGCCCCCGGCGTCATGCCGCGCCTTGCCGCCGCGCTCAACCGCGCCGGGGACCTGTCCATCAACCCGCTGTTCGGCTCGGTGTGGGGCCTGCTGCTGTTCGCCGCGGTGCTGCTGACCCTCTACTACGACCGCGAGGACACGCCGACCCGCCGCCGGGTGTACGCGACCGTGGGCGCCGTCAGCCTGCTGCCGGTCATCGGCGCGCTGACGCCGCTCGGCGACACCCTCGGCGGCGGCCTGCTGCTGTTTGGCGCCGGGATCGCCGGCTTCGTCCTGCTGGCGCGCCAGATCGGCGGGGCTTTCGTCATCTGGTCGCTGTGGACGCTCGCCAGCCTGCTGGTGTTCCACGGTCAGCCGCTGCGCTTCACCGCGCTGCTCGCGGGCGCCTTCGCCCTCAACGAGCTGCTGCGCCTGCGCTACGACCGCTTTGTCGCCGGCGACATCATCCGCTGGACCGGCATGGCGCTCCTTGTCGTGGGTTCCTGCTACGTGCTGTTCGCCAAAATCTGGACCGAGCCGACCGGGCAGTTCCTCGAGGGCACGCCGGCCTGGCTGGGCAACCAGAACCTCGTCATCCCCGCCATCATTTTCTGGGGCTTCCCCTGGGTCGGCACCATCGGCGTGCTGATCTACCTCTCCGGCCTGCAGCAGATTTCCCAGGACGTCTACGAGGCGGCCGAGCTGGACGGCGTCGGCCCCATCGGCATGCTGTTCCGCATCGAGCTGCCCCTGATCATGACCCAGGTGCGCATCAACCTGATCTTCATGACCATCGGCACGCTCACCGCGTACGAGTTCTTCCTGCTGCTGCTGGGCAGCGACGGCGGCCCCGGCAACCGCGGCATGGTCCCCGGGCTGTACATGTTCAAGAAGGCCTTCGAGGACGGCCTGTTCGGCTACGCCTGCGCCCTCGGCATGGTCCTGTTCGTGCTGATCATGATCCTGACCATCGTCTACAACAAGTACGTCAAGGTGGAGAAATGAAGAAGGGCGGCGCCAAGACCGAGTGGCTCAAGCACGGGTATGTCCTGTTCGTGCTGTTTTTCGCGTTCTACCCGCTGTTCCTGATGTTCGTGGTCAGCCTCAAGAGCAACGAGCAATACCAGGCCAACCCCTGGTTCTTCGACGCCCCCGCCACATGGAAGTGGGAGAATTGGTCCGCCGCATGGAACATCGTCAGCGTCTACATCTCCAACTCCATCGTCACCACCGTCACCGCGACCATCCTGAGCATGATCATGGTGATCCTCACCAGCTACGTGCTGGCGCGCTACCGCTTCCCCGGGCGCAACATCGTCTATTACGGCATCATCGCCACGATGTTTCTGCCCGGCACCGCGGCCTCGCTGGTCACCCTGTTCAACCTGCTCAAGAACATGGGCCTGATCAACAGCCTGTGGTCGCTGATCGTGGTCGGCGCGGCCGGCGGCCAGGTGGTCGGCATCTTCATCCTCAAGCAGTTCATCGAGGACATCCCCAAGGAGTTGTTCGAGAGCGCCCAGATCGACGGGGCCGGGCACCTGCAGCAGATTTGGCACATCGTGCTGCCGATGTCCGGCTCGATCCTCGGCACCGTCGCCATCATGAAGTTCCTCGGCATCTGGAACAACGTGATCCTGCCGCTGGTGGTGATGCGCGACAACCACAAGCTGACCATCCCGGTCGGCCTGTTGCGCCTCGAGGGCGAGTACGTCAAGCAATGGGGCGAGATGATGGCCGGCTACGCGATCGCGTCGATCCCCCTCATCGTCCTGTTCATCTTCATGATGCGCTTCTTCGTGAAGGGCCTTGCCGCCGGCGCCATCAAGGGGTAGGGGTTGGGGATTGGTTGCTGGTTGCTGGGGCTCGGGCGGGGGCGTAGCGCGCGGACTGCTCGTCGGCGTGGTAGCTGGAGCGCACCAGCGGGCCGGACTCGACCACGCCGATGCCGAGGGACAGGGCGAACTGTTTCCAGTGGGCGAACTCCTCCGGCGGCACCCAGCGGAACATGCGCCGGTGCTCGCGGGTCGGCTGCAGGTACTGGCCGATGGTGAGGATGTCCAGCCCGATGGCGGCGAAGTGGCGCAGGGTCTCCTCGATCTCGTGCGGCTCCTCGCCGATGCCGAGCATGATGCCGCTCTTGATCGGGAAGCCGCGCGCCTTCGCGTGGGTGAGGACCTTGGTCGTGACTTCCCACGACGCGGTCTTGCGCACCGGGCGCTGCAGGCGCTTCACGGTCTCCATGTTGTGGTTGAGAATGTCGGGCCGGGCGTCCAGCACGATGTCGAGGTGGCCGGTGTTGCCGCGAAAGTCGGGAATGAGCACCTCGATGGCGGTGTGCGGGTTGCGGTAGCGCACGGCGCGGATGGTGGCGGCCCACACGGAGGCGCCGCCGTCCTTCAGGTCGTCGCGCGCCACCGAGGTGATCACCGCGTGGCGCAGGCCCATTTTCTGGATGGCCATGGCGACACGCGCCGGCTCGGCGAGGTCGAGCTCGCTGGGCCGGCCGGTCTGGATGGCGCAGAAGGTGCAGGCGCGCGTGCAGGTGTTGCCGAGAATCATCACCGTGGCGGTGCGGCGGCTCCAGCACTCGCCCATGTTCGGGCAGCGGGCGCTCTGGCACACGGTGTGGAGGGCGCCGTCGTCGACGATTTCGCGTACCTGCCGGTACTGCGGGCCGGCCGGCAGTCTGGCCCGGAGCCAGTCGGGTTTGCGTGCCTCCAGGGTCTGCATGGTCAGAAACGGTTCGTGAAAACTTCCCGGAATTCAAGGACCAATCGCGCTTTGACCGCCTCCATCGGCGGCGGGGTGGGGCACTCGCGGGCCAGCGAGGTGACCGTCCCGTCGGTGATGCCGCACGGGATGATGCCCGCAAAGTGCTCCAACTGCGGGTTCACATTGAGGGCGAAGCCATGATAGGTCACCCACCCGCGCACCGCCACCCCGATTGCCGCGATCTTGCGCGTTTCCAGCCAGATGCCGGTCATCCCCGGCCGCCGCCCGGCTGCCACCCCGAACGCCGCCACCGTGCGGATCAGTACCTCCTCGAGGTCGCGCAGGTAGCCGTGCAGGTCGCGCCGCCGCGCAAGGCTCAGGATCGGGTAGCCGACCAGCTGGCCCGGCCCGTGGTAGGTGATGTCGCCCCCGCGGTTGGTCCGCACCACCTCGATGCCGCGCTGCCGCAGCAGCGCCTCCGTCCAGACCAGGTGCCGCTCCGCGCCCGGCCGCGCCCCGATCGTGTACACCGGGTCGTGCTCGGTCAGCACCAGCACGTCGGCGCACGCGTCGCGCCGCCGCCGCTCCACCCGCTCGAGCTGCCGCGCCCACGCCTCCCGGTAGGCCGTCCGCCCCCAGTCCTCCACCTCCAGCATGACTCCTGCATGCAGCCAGCCCGCCGCCCCGCTGTCAGCCCAATTCCGTCCCCTGAAGCTGCAGTATGATTGGATTGACGATTGCTGGACGGTTGCTGGTGGTCGTCCATACTGAGCGCAACGAAAGAATCCCCATCATCAGCGCGCGCCCGGCAAACCGCAAAGAAAGGAAGGTTCGTCGACATTTCGAGCGGGTACGGGCTTGGAGGGCGGGGCACAAAGGCGCGGAGCGCCGCCGCGACCGTAGCCGTGGGCGATCCCCGCGAAGCACGAGCAACGCGAGCGCGAAGCGGGGGAGCCCACGGTGCGCGGGATCAAAATGGCAAGCCGCGGCAGCGGCGGCCGAAACAGGGCCGGATCGGGTCGCCGCTGACGCGGCTCCAACCCTGTTGGCGCCTGTTCCGTGGCCTCTCCCGACTCGCTTGCGCTCGTCGGGTTCAGCCACGGCTACGCTCGGGCCGGCGCTACGCGCCTGTTTTCCTGCAAGCCCCAGCAATATGCCCACTCAAAATAGCGAAGAGCCGAAAGGAAGACCCATGCGGAATGAACCCAAGGTTGCGAGTGATCCGGAGATGCTGCCGGACTACGATTTCACGGACGGGGTGCGCGGCAAGCACGCGGTGGCGTTCGGGGCTGGGGACAAGCTGGTGCTGCTGGAGCCGGACGTGGCCGAGGTGTTTCCGGATGCGCAAAGCGTGAACCGTTTCCTGCGCGCCTTGGCGGGGTTGGCCCGGGATTTGCCGCCGCGGCTGCGCGGTTGACTTGCCGGACGGGGGCGGGTCAGATGCCCGCGATGGAGCCGATCCGCCTGTATGACACGCTGAGCCGGGAGGTGCGCGAGTTGCCGGCCGGCGCCTCCGGCCGCTTCCGCATGTACGTGTGCGGCCCGACGGTGTACGGCCCGGCGCATATCGGCAATTTCCTGACCTTCACGCGCTTCGACGTGCTGTACCGGCTGCTGCGGCTGGCCGGCTACCGGCCGTATTATGTGCGCAACATCACGGATGTGGACGACAAGACCATCCGCGGCGCGATGGAGGCCGGCGTCCCGCTGGCGGCGTTCACGCACAAGTGGACGGAGCGCTTCCACGCGGATTGCGCGCGATTGAACCTGCTGCCGCCGGACGTGGAGCCGCGCGCCACCGACCACATCGCCGAGCAGATCGCGCTGGTGGAGCGGCTGGTGGCGGGCGGGCATGCCTATGTCGGCGGCGACGGCTCGGTGTATTATCGGGTCGATTCCTTCCCCGGCTACGGCAAGCTGTCGCATTTCGATCCGGCGGCGCTGCGGCAGCAGGCGAGCACCAGCGGCGGGGCGGCGAACCTTGCCGACGAGTACGAGCGCGACCATGTGGCGGACTTTGCGCTGTGGAAGGCGCGCAAGGAGGCGGACGGGCCGGTGTGGTGGGACAGCCCGTGGGGTCCCGGCCGCCCCGGCTGGCACCTCGAGTGCTCGGCCATGAGCTTGAAGTACCTCGGCAGCGGCTTCGATCTGCACGGCGGCGGCGAGGACCTGTGCTTCCCGCATCACGAGAACGAGATCGCGCAGAGCGAGGCCGCCACCGGTGAGCCCTTCGCCCGCCACTGGATGCACAGCGTGCACCTGCTGGTCGAGGGGCGCAAGATGTCCAAGAGCCTCGGCAATTTCCATGTGCTGGCGGACCTTGAGGAAAAGGGCTTCCACCCGATGGAAATCCGGCTGGCGCTGCTGGGCGGCCACTACCGGCAGCAGTACAACTTCACGTTCGCCGGGCTCGAGGCGGCGCGCAGCGGCCTGACCAAGCTGGAAGCCGGGGTCGACGCGCTGCTGCAGCACGCCGGCATGGCGCGCGCCGAATGGTCCGCCCTCGTGAAGCCGGAACTGCCGCCCGGCTGGGGGCCGTTCGCCGACGCGTGGAACGCCTTGCGGCATGACCTGAACACGCCGGCGGTTCTGGGCGCCCTGTTCAGCGGCCTCAAGGCCGCCCGCCGCGCCGATGCCGCCGGCGCGCGCACGGCCCTCGCCGCCGTCGGCGCCCTGTGCTATGCCCTCGGCCTTGAGCTGTTCGCCCGCCCGGCAGCCGCACCCGTCGCGGCCGAGCCGCCTGCGGCAATCAAGGCCCTCGCCGAGCAGCGCTGGCAAGCCAAGCTGGCCAAGGACTTTGCCGCCGCCGACCGCCTGCGCGCCGAGCTGCACGCCCGCGGCTGGCAGGTCATCGACCAGCCCACCACCTACCGCCTCCATCCCACCCATTAACTCCCACTCGTACTCGTACTCCTACTCCTACTCGTACTCGCCCCAACCCCCCCAACCCCCAACCCTTAACCAGCAACCAGCAACCAGCAACCATCAACCACCAAACCCATCCCCAATTCCCTCATGCTTCCTCCCGGCACTCCCCGCCCGCGCCGCTTGCGGCGCAATGACGCCATCCGCGACCTCGTGCGCGAGACGCGCCTGCACCCCGCCGATTTGGTCCAGCCGCTGTTCGTGATTGACGGCGACGGGCCGGCCGAGCCCATCGCCAGCATGCCCGGCCAGCGGCGCCTGTCGGTCGCCGAACTGTGCCGCGAATGCGTCGAGCTGTACCGGCTGGGCATCCGCGCGGTGGCGCTGTTTCCCTCGCTGGACCCGCGGCGGAAGGACGCGCTCGGCACCGAGGCGCTCAACGATGCCACCCTGATCCTGCGCGCCATCCGCGCCGTCAAGGCCGCCGTCCCGCAGCTGCAGGTGATCGCCGACATCGCCTTGGACCCGTACACCGACCACGGCCACGACGGCGTGCTCAACGCCGCCGGCACGGATGTCGACAATGACCGCACCGTCGCCATTCTGGCCCGTATGGCGGTGCTCAACGCCGCCGCCGGGGCGGATTTCGTCGCCCCCTCGGACATGATGGACGGGCGCGTCGGCGCCATCCGCGCCGCGCTGGACGCCGCCGGCCACACCGGCTGCGGCATCATCGCCTATTCGGCCAAGTACAACAGCTCCTATTACGGGCCGTTCCGCGACGCCGTCGGCAGCGCCGCCGCGGCGGGCACCCCGCTGCTCAGCAAGGCCGGCTACCAGCTCGACCCCGCCAATGCCCGCGAGGCCGCGCGCGAGCTCGACCTCGATGCCGCCGAGGGCGCCGACATCCTTATGGTCAAGCCCGCCGGGCCGTACCTCGACATCATCCGCATGGCGCGCGAGCGCACGACCTTGCCAATCGCCGCCTACCAGGTCAGCGGCGAGTACGCCCAGTTGCATGCCGCGGCCCGGCTCGGCTGGCTCGACCTCGCGCGCTGCCGCGACGAGAGCCTGCTGGCCATCAAGCGTGCCGGCGCCGACCTGATCTTCACCTATTTTGCCAAGGACTGGGCCTCAGCGCGGTAGTTTGTGCTTGTGCCGCGTACCGGTCACCGTACGCTGATTGCCCATGCAAACGACTTGCACAACCCGCATCCTTGCCCTCGTCTGCGCCGCGGCGGCCCTGCCGCTGCATGGCCAGTCCCTTCCGGCCGGCGACTACGCGCTGGCCCGCCTCGACTTCCTGCTCGAGCCCCAGCATCGCAACCTGCGCTACGCCCATCTGGCCGACCTTGACTGGACCAGCTCGGGAACGCCGGCGATCGCCGCGCGCGTGAACGATTCCTCCATCGCCTCCCAGATCGGGCCCGAGTTCAGCGTGACGGTGACCGGCAACCCGTTTCTTCGGCTCAACGCCGCCTCCGATCCGGAGGATGCCCCGCCGCGCCTGAGCGGCTTCATCAACGCGGACGCCTCGCTGTTCCAACTGTCGGCGATCGAACTGCCATCCCGGATCGACCCCCAAGTGCAGCAGCCCGCCCTGCGCTTCGGCGTGGGCATGCGCAAGGCGGCCCAGCTCGCCGCCGCGGATGTGGTCGGGCAATGGAACCATATCGCCTGGTTCGTCCGCACGGCCGAGCCATCCCATGAGTTTCTCGGCGCCGGCTACTCGCTCGCCGCGATCCAAATCAATCCGGACCACACCGGTGTGCGCACCGTGCTCGACACCAACCTTGAAGATTCGGATACCGGTACGATCAGCTTCACTTGGCAGGTCGACGGCGGCGAATTGCTGGTCGTCGAGCCCGGGCTGCGCCTGCAGGCCGGGGCGACCCGCGATTTCCTGCTCAATGAGCGGATCGATCGCGACGGCGGCGACGGCAAGAGCCTCATCTTCGAGCTGCTCCTGAAACCGGCCGCCGGCCTCGCCACCGAGGAGCTGGCCGGCGTGTGGGGGATGCAGACCCTTGAGCTGTGGTCCGACTCCGGCTGGTGGGGCGAGGCCCGCGGCGTTGGCCTCGACAAGGGCCTGCTCGAGCTGCGGCCGGACGGCACCGGGACCTACTTCCTGATGGCGACCTCCTTCAATCCGGACGAGGGTGATGGCAAGCAGGATTTCCGCTGGCGGCCCGCCGGGGACCGCATCGTGGCGACGGACGACAGGGGGAACACGCTTGCCGAGGTCCTCATCGCGGCCGGCCGCAACGTGGGCGTGTTCCATGAAGCCGATGTGTGGGGGACCAACTTCCGCTCCCAGAAGCTCGACCTGCTGGTCCGGCTCGGTGCGACCGAGGTGCCCAAACCGGTGCGGTACATTCCCCTGTACGAGCCGGTGCGCGACGGCTGGGGCCGGATCGGCTTCGCCGGCTGGGCCTACACCGCCCTGTGGCCGTGGGTCTACAGCGCCAACCTCGGCTGGCTGTATTTCACCGAGGGCGACGGCCGCCGCATCTGGATGCACGACGCGCGGCTCGGCTGGCTGCTCACCGGACCGCGCATGTTCCCGTTCTTCTTCGGGCCGGGCGACAACGAGGTCTACTACCTCGAGGTGCGCGGGCCGGTCACGCCGGATGCGCGCCGCTTCTACGCGTACCACACAGGCAACTGGATCGACTGACAACCGTTTCAATCCGGCCCTGCTCGGCCGCCGCTGCCGCGGCTTGCCCGGATTGACCCGGGATTCCGTGGGCTCCCCGGCTCGCTGGCGCTCGCCGGGATCACCCGCGGCTACCCGCGCGGCGGCGCTCCGCGCCTGTTTGCAGCGGCGCAGTCCTGTGGGCTCAGCCGGCACAGGGGCGCACCATTTTTTCAAACGCTCGGCCTATTTCGCTTCAAGTAGCCTGGGCACGGGTTGGTGCGCCAATACCAAACCTTGCCCGAGGGAGATTTCGGCAAACCCAATGGGCATTGCCATGCGCCTCGCCTGCAAGGCCGGACCCACTCGGAATCGGGAGGAACCGGGAGCTTGCCGGGGGGGCCGCGGCGATCAGCGCTCTTCCTCCTCGTCCGCTTCCTCGTCCTCGTCGAGGTCGCGGCCGAGATCGTCCTCCTCGCCCTCCTCCTCTTCCTCCTCCTCGTCCCAGCGCATGGTCTCGTCCTCCTCGAGGTCCTCGGACTCCTCCTCGAACTCGGGAATCCCGGCCACCTCCTCCTCGGCGGGCGGCGGGGTCTCGTCCTCGTCCAGCTCGTAGCCTTCCGGGACGTATTCAAGGATCGATACAATCTCGACGAAGGGATGGACGGCCTTGCCCTCCATGTACTCCTGGTTCTGCCGCTCGCGAATCTCGTCCTCCAGCTCGTCCACCGTCAGGTTCTGGTCGAACTCGATCAGGTCGTTGAGCATCTTGACGCGGAAGCGGGTGATCTGGTCGAGGAAGTCGGCGTAGGGGCCCTTCTCCTCGTCGATGATGTTGGGCAGGGCGAAGTGCGTGTTGTCGTCCTCGAGCAGCGACTCGGTGGAATAGACCAGGCGGACCTGCTGGCCCTTCTCCTCGCGGTCGATCTTCATCGTGGTGAAGGCCTCGTCGATCATGTCCGGGTCGAAGCCGTACTCGCGCAGGGCGTCGCACTGCTCGAGGATGTAGCTCATCTGGCGCGGGTCGATGACGCCGAGGCCGTCCACGTCCCAGTGGATCGGATCGGAGACTTCGGTGACCCACCAATTCATGTCCTCGCCCAGGCGGACGAGGCACCATTCCAGTTTCTGGTTGCTGTGTGGCATACGGGTTGACGGGGGTTGACAGGTGCGGCTCACACCCAGCCGCTGTGGCGGGCGGCGAGGGCGCGGGCGATGGCCTTGGCGATGAAGGGGCCGCGGTAGACCATGCCGGTGTACAGCTGCACCAGGGTGGCGCCCTTGTCAAACATGGCGCCCGCCGCGGCCGGGCTGTCGATTCCGCCGCAGCCGATGATCGGCAGCCGGCCGCCCGTGCTGCGGCTCAGATAGTTGACGATCTCCAGCGCGCGGGCGTGCAGCGGCGGGCCGCTCAGGCCGCCGGCCTCGCGCACGCCGGCCAAGGGGCCGGGCCGCGCCAGCGTGGTGTTGGTGGCGACGATGCCGTCCAACTGCCAGCGTTCCGCGCATGCGAGGATGGCGTCGATCTGCCGGTACTCCAGGTCGGGCGCGATCTTGAGCAGCAGCGGGGTCGGCTTCAGCCCCAGCTTCTTGGCCCGGTTGCGGTTGGCGTTGCACAGCTCGCCCAGCAGCGTGTCGAGATTCTCCTGCTCCTGCAGCTTGCGCAGGTCGCGCGTGTTGGGGCTGCTGACGTTGAGGGTGATGAAATCGGCGTAATCGACCAGCAGGTAGAAACTGGCGAGGTAATCGGCCACCGCCTGGTCCAGCGGGACGACCTTGCTCTTGCCGATGTTGATGCCGAGCGGGATGCGCGGACGGCGGCGGCGCAGCCCGCTCTTGAGCCGTGCGGCGACCGCGGCGGCGCCATCGTTGTTGAAGCCCATCCGGTTGATGATGGCGCGGTACTCCGGATAGCGGAACACGCGCGGGCGGTCGTTGCCCGGCTGGGCCAGATGGGTGACCGTCCCGATGTCGACGTGGCCGAACCCCAGCGCCGGCACGGCCCGCCAGAAACGCGCGTTTTTGTCCATGCCGGCGGCCAGCCCGACGGCGTTGGGAAACGTCACCCCGAAGGCCTCGACCGGCCGCTCATAGCGCACCAGATTGCAGGCCTCCATCCAGCGGCACAGCAGCCTGAACCGGCCAAGGTAATCCAAGGCGGTGACCCCGAGGTCGTGGGCCTTCTCCGGGTCCATGCGGAACAGGAGCGGGCGCGCCAGGTGTTCGTAGTAGAAACCCATGGGTCGGCCGGCTTATTTCTCCCACTCCAAGGCGCCCTTCTTCAGCTCATAGACGAGCCCGGCGACCAGCAGCAAAATGAAAAACAGGGCGGGCAAAAGGATGGGCAGGCTGTGCGCGAGGAAATCGCGGTAGACCAGCACCCACGGGATCAGGAAAATCATCTCGATGTCGAACAGGATGAACAGCATCGCCGTGACATAAAATTTCACGCTGAAGCGGGCGCCGGGGGCGCCTTCGGGTGGCAACCCGCACTCGTAGGCGGAGTCCTTGAAGCGGTTGCGCGGGCCGCGCTGGCCGAACAGGCGATTGGCGATGACCACGACAGCGCCAATGCCGACGGCCAGCAGCATCTGGATGAGCACGGGCAGGTAGTCCGTCAGTTCCATTTTGAGCCCCAGCAAACCCCCGGATGCCGCATCGGCAAGGCAAAATCGCCCGGTCGCCAACGGCTCAGGGCGCTTGCCAGCGCGCCGCGCCGGCGACCCCCTGCCCGAGCCCCAGCTGGACCGCGTACTCCAGCATTTCCGGCACTTCGGGCAGTGGCTGAAAGCCGCGCGCCCGCCGGGCCTCGTTGAGCAGAACGGTCAATTGCGCGTCGAGAATGACCGGGTCGACGCTCATCCACAATTCGGGCCGGCTGAGGGTGTAATGGGCGTTGAACGCCGGCCCGCCGATGAACTGGTAGCCCTCGAGGCTCACCAGGTTGAGCGCCCAGCCGGCCTGCAGCTCGGGGATGGCGGCGATTTCCGCCACGGCCACCGGCGCGTTGGCCGGGCTGCTGAAAAAGCGCGTGGCATTGGTGATGTTCCACAGCGAGGCGTTGACCAGCGCCCCGCTCAATCCGGTCGCCGGATGGTGCACGGCCATGGGAAGGTTGATCCAGAAATCGGCTCCCGTGAGGAGGATTTCCGGCAGGTAGCTCCGGCGCGCCTCCTGCAAGTCGAGCTGCACCGGGCTTTGCAGCAACTGGCGTCCGAGCGGGCTGGTGAACTCCTGGGGCAGGGGACTCTCGTAATACCAGTGCGGGGAACGTTGCACTCCCGTGTTGAGGGCGTACACCGGCACGCCCTCGAAGTACGGCCCGAGTCCCGGCATCTGGCTCAGCGGGGGCAAATAGCCGCTCTCGCGCAGCAGGTCGGCGCGCGCATCCACCAGAAACAAGTTCTCGCGCGCGAACCCGCGCCGCTCCAGCTCAAGGATGACGGCCCGCACCAGCGCCAGGGGGGTCTGCAGGCCGGGGCCGGAATTGGTGTAAATCTTGAGCCCGGCCCGGCCATGCCGTCCTGGGATGAGGGGCCGGCCGGTGGCCCCCTCAAAGGAGGCCAGCAGAGCGGCCACCGCCGTGGCGTAGCCGGATTCGGAAAACTCGTGCAGCTCGGCCTTCCAGATTTGGCCATGAAAGGCGGCGCGGGCGCCGTCATAGCCCCAGAACGTCCCGTCGTCGGTCGCCTCCAGGGAGGCCGCCAGCAAAGTCGTTGCCAACAGGAGGCAAAGGGCTTTCATGGCCGTAATTGGGTCCATAACGGAACCGTTGTCCAATTCGAAACGCGCATGATCCGTCCGCCTTGGAAGTTTCCAGCCGTGCCCGCGTTCATCCTGCTGCTGCTGTTGCCGATGGGGTGCGGAGAGCGGCTGCCGCCGGTCGAGGTCTTGGTCCGGCAGGCCGAGGCGTTGCTGGACGCCGGCCAACTTGCCGAGGCCGTGGCCATCCTTGAGCGCTGCCATGAGCGCGCCCCGACCCGGCTGGACGTGCTGGAGCCGCTCGCCTTTGCCTATGCCGCCAAGGGCGATCCGATGCAGGCGGCGCTGGTTTTCAAGCGCATGGCCGAGCTGGTGCCGGAGCGTCCCGAATACCTGTTGTACGCGGCCCAGTCCCTGCTTGAGGCGGATGACACCATCGGCGCCGCCGCCGAGTATGAGGCCTACTTGGCAGTCCAGCCGCTCGACCGCGCCGTCTGGGTGACCTTGGGCGACCTGCGGACGCGCCAAGGACGGCTCAATCAGGCCTTGGAAGCCCTGTTGGCCGCCGAGCAGCTGGAGTCCCGCCCGGTGCAGCAGCTGGCCATCGGGGAATTGTACCTGCGCAGCGGCAACCTTGCACAGGCCCAGGCGTGGTACGCCCGGGCCCTTGCCGGACAGCCGCCCGTGCGCGATCAGGCCCTGCTCGGTTTGTTGGAGACGGCTGTCCGCGCCCGCCGGTTTGCCGACGCCGAGGCCCTGTTGCAGCAATTGGACACCGAATTCCCCGGACTGCTGGAGCAGACCCCGCTGGGACCGGTCCGCGCCCAGTTGCGCGAGTGGCGCCAGCGACAGGAGGCGGCGCGGCAAGCCCTTGCCGCGCTGCAGCAGCCGCCACCCCCTCCGCCCGCGGCGGAGGAAACGCCCGCCCCCG
>FWPV01004743.1_pt1 | contig 28096 bp, 31 predicted proteins | sample 2228371 | NCBI WGS metagenome assembly FWPV01 (sample SAMEA103939776, study PRJEB20133) | metagenome
TCTATACAGGCAAAAAAGATGTATTGGCGAAAATGAATACCACTTTCTTTATTTTTCAAGGACTTACGTCCAAAAATTTATAAAGTCGGGTTTAAAATCTTTTGTGTAAAAATCTTGTAAAAGAAAGGATGATACACCCATATCAGTAAAGGAACTGACCGTTATAAAATTAACCTAAAAATGCAGTTAGGGATTCTGAATCGACCCTGAAACGAATTCAGAGAATGGTTTACAATGACAATTATAAAGAATTTTAAGCATAAAGAGCGGCATGCTGTTCTGAATCAAGTTCAGGATATTTCAGGATCTCCAGTATTTAAGAGAAGCGTTAATTCATTATCTGCATTATCCCAGATTTTAAGTACTCTTTACTTGAAACTCAACAATCTTAGATTCTTCTTTCATCATGTTAGATTTACCGTCAAACATCCCGCCTTCAACAATAGTCAGTTTACTTGTATGAATGTCTCCGTTAACCTGTCCTTTTGCTTTAATCTCAACAATCTCTTTAGCTTTTAAATTACCTTCTATTCTTCCACCAACAACAATACCTCTCGCAGAAATATTTCCTTTTAAATATGATTTCTCTCCGAGAATAACCCAGTCGGCATTGACATTTCCTTCCATACTACCATCAATCCTGATGGTTCCCTTTGTATCAATATCTCCTTTAAAATTTGAATTTGAACCTATTAGCGATTCAAGCTTTTCCGTATTTTTATGAAACATCATGACCTCCTTTCAAGGAACGCTTTCGGATCGATATATTTGCCATCTTTCCATATCTCATAATGAACATGTGGACCTGTAGAATTACCCGTAGAACCAACATAGCCAATTATATCCCCTCTTTTAACCCTCTGTCCTACCTTTACAGCATTTTCTCTATTATGTGCATAAAAAGTAGAAAAGCCATGTCCATGTTCAAGAACAATGAGATTACCATTACTTCCACTCCAACCTGAAAAACTTACAATTCCATCAGCAGTTGCCATTATTGGACTTCCAGGAGATGATGATATATCAATACCTGAATGAAATTCTTTATCGCCTCCTTTTGGATTTTCCCTTATTCCGTAATATGAAGAGATTCTTCCTTCAACAGGCAACCCTTTAGGCGTCGATAAATAAATATCTCTTTGAATACGTAAATAATCTTTTATTTCTTCTACAGTTTCGATTGTTTTCCTAATCTGTTGCTTTAGATTTTCCATATCAATAGATCCACTATCTAAGGTATTCATATTCTCCAGCACATTTTCCTTTGATCCAAGAGAAAATAATCTTCTAAACTCATTTTCTGCCTTTTTTAACGCTGATATTGTTGTATTAAGCTCAGTAAATTGCTGCGAATAGTAATTCAATGTATCTTTCATCCTGTGGTATTCAAATGTATTGACTGCAATCAAAAAAACATAAATAACTCCTATTAAAGTAAATAAAAATGAAGAAAGAATTAAGATAAAAGGGATTTTAAAATTTAAAGGCCTATTTTTTTCGTGAGGAATGAGCATAATTGTAACAGGAGTAAATGCCTTTTTAATCAAAGTTTTTATACTATGAATACCTAACACCCTTACCTCCTTTCTCGATTGTTCCAATTATAAAAGACGGATAACCTGCATTTTTTAATATTGAAATGGCATCATGTGTTGAGTTTTCTGTAACTATTAAAGCAAAACCTATGCCCATATTAAATGTCCTGTTCATTTCATCTCTTGGTATCTTTCCCCATCTCTCTATTATTTGAAAAATTTCAGGAATAGGCCATGATTCTTTTTTTATATTAGCCTGAAGACCACGGGGAAAAATCCTTGGAAGGTTTCCTGGAATACCACCACCTGTTATATGTGCCATTCCCTTAATTTTTATCCTATCTTTTAATTTCATTATTGCATTCACATATATTTTTGTTGGTCTAAGAAGCTCTTCTCCAAGAGTACAATTGATTTCATCTATATATTTTTTAACTGATATTTTTTTAATATCAAAAAAAAGTTTCCTAACGAGTGAAAACCCATTGCTATGCAATCCATTCGAGGCTATACCTATAATTATATCACCAGCTTTTATTTGCGAACCATTTATGACCTTTCCTTTATCAACAACTCCAACTGCAAAACCAGATAGATCATATTCTCCATCTCTATAAAATCCAGGCATTTCTGCTGTTTCACCACCTATCAGTGAACAGTGCGCTTCAATGCATCCTTTAGCAATCCCTTTTATAATCTCAGTAGCTTTTTTAGAATTGAGTCTCCCTGTGGCTAAATAATCAAGAAAAAATAAAGGCTCGGCACCGCTTGTAAGAATATCATTAACACACATAGCAACAAGATCTATTCCGACTGTATCATGTTTGTCCATCAAAAAAGCTATTTTTAGTTTTGTACCAACACCATCTGTCCCACTTACAAGAACAGGATTTTTATATTTTTTTAGATTGAGTTTAAAGAGTGCACTGAACAAACCAATTTCTGTCAGGACTTCAGGTCTAAATGTCCTTCTAACAAGTGGAGAGATAAGCCTTACAAATCTCTCGCCCTCGTCAATATCAACTCCAGCTTTCCTATAGGTAAGACCATTCCCCATTTTCATACTCAGGCAGGTTTTTTCACGAACATATATTTTTAGCATAAAGATTTATAAAAGAGCAAGTTTTTAATCTGATATTTTGATAAAATATTTTTAATGTCAGTTATCCTTGTAACAAATGATGATGGAGTAAATTCTCCCGGGCTTCTCACTCTCTTTCATGTAATGAAGGAACTTGGGAATGCTTACATAGTCGCACCGGATAGAGAGAGAAGTGCAGTAAGCCATTCCCTAACAATGCATAGACCTCTGAAGATTGAAAAGCTTAATGAACATATTTTCACAATAAATGGAACCCCAACTGACTGTGTAGCCTTAGCTCTTAACAAAATTCTTCCTGATAAACCTGTTTTTGTTGTCTCAGGCATTAATAAAGGAGGCAACCTTGGTGATGACATAACATACTCTGGAACTGTATCAGCTGCAATTGAGAGTACAATTATGGGTATCCCGGCTTTTGCTATTTCTTTAGTTATAAAAAATAAAACATCTACACATCTAAATTACGATACGGCATCTAAAGTTGCTAATGAAATAGGGAAATACATACTTGAGCATTCATTACCTTATGATACATTGTTAAATGTGAATGTCCCGAATGATAGAATTAAAAATATTAAAGGCATAAAATTCACCCGACAGGGCAAAAGGATTTACGAAGGCGCAATCCAGGAAACATTTGCACCTAATGGAGAAAAATATTATTGGATTGGTGGAGGAAGACCATACTGGGAACACGGAGAAGATACTGATATTCAGGCTGTTGAAGAAAATTATATCTCCATCACGCCATTACATCTTGATCTCACAAATTATGAGGCTTTGGATTTTTTGCAAAAAAGACTATCTTTCGATTTAAAATTTCGTTCATGAAACACTATCATGTAATTATCGTTGGCACTGGACCTGCAGGAATATTCACTGCACTTGAACTCCTCAAGGCAAAGAGAAATATCAGGATACTTATGATTGAAAAAGGCAAGGATATAGATCATAGGATCTGCCCTATGAAAATACGTGAGATTTCATGCAGAACTTGTCATGAATGTGCATTGCTCAGTGGATGGGGAGGTGCAGGGGCTTATAGTGATGGGAAATTAAACCTTTCTCCAAACATTGGAGGGTCTCTCTCAAGGTATATTCATATGAATGATTTAAAATCGCTGATTTCCTATGTTGACAATATTTATATTGAATTCGGTGCACCAAAGACAGTATATGGTGAAGATACTGAGGAGATAATAAAGCTTGAAAGACTCGCTTCACAACATAATCTTCAATTTATCCCGTCGAAGATCAGACATATAGGAACTGATAAATGCAAAATATTATTGAAAAAAATTAAAGAATTTCTTCAGCATGATATTGAGATTATTTTTGGTTCAGAGGCTGAAAGGGTCATTGTAAGAAAAGAAAAGGTAAAGGGAATTAGATTGAAAGATAGGACAAGAATCTTTGCTGATTTCGTAATTTTAGCTCCTGGGAGGGAGGGCTCAAGATGGCTTGAAAAAGAATCAAAAAGGCTAAATCTGACATTATTGCAAAATCCTGTCGATATTGGGGTACGTGTTGAAGTACCTGCTACTGTATTTGAACCTCTAACAAAAATAGCTTATGAACCAAAGCTTATATTCAATTCAATCAAATTTAAAGACAGAGTAAGAACCTTCTGCGTAAATCCATATGGTGAAGTAGTAAAAGAATATCTGAAAGGTATATGGACAGTCAATGGGCACAGCTACTCGCATTCTAAATCAAAAAATACAAATTTCGCAATTTTGGTAGATACAATTTTTACAGAACCATTTGATGATCCAATACGATATGGACGATATATAGCTGAACTTGCTAATATTTTAGGTAAAGGGGTCCTCATCCAGCGACTTGGTGATCTACAGAACGGCAGGCGTTCAACACTTAAACGCATTAAGGAAGGTAAGGTTAAACCTACGCTTAAAGATGCCACCCCAGGCGATCTGAGTTTTGCAATACCTTTTCGCTATTTATCTGATATACTTGAGATGATTGATGCTCTTGATAAAATTACACCTGGTGTAAATTCAGAGCATACTTTGCTATATGGTGCTGAAGTAAAATTTTATTCTATATTGCTGAAATTGACTGACCATCTCGAGACCGAAATAAAAAACCTTTTTGCAGTTGGTGATGGGGCAGGAGTAAGCAGAGGCCTTATACAATCATCTGTCTCAGGAGTGATAGCAGCGAGAGAAATCATCAAAAGGCTTGTGTAATGGACTTTAAAGAATTAAGGGAATTAATGGTTAAAACACAACTGATTCCGAGGGGCATAAAAGACGAGCGGGTACTGAGTGCAATGAAAAAAGTACCAAGACACCTATTTGTTGATGAACACATTCAGCATAAAGCATATGATGATATGGCATTGTCAATCGGTGAGGGACAGACAATTTCTCAACCATATATGGTTGCAATAATGACTGAACTCCTTGAACTAAAAGGAAATGAAAAAGTCTTAGAGATAGGTTCTGGTTCTGGATACCAGGCAGCTATCCTGGCTGAACTGTCAAAAGAAGTTTATACTATTGAACGCATTCCCAAACTCGCAGAAAAAGCAGAAAATAAATTTCGTACAATGGGATATACAAATATTCATATAAAGGTTAGTAACGGAACTATGGGATGGCCTGAAGAGGCACCATTTGATAGAATCATGTTAACTGCTGGAACCCCGAAAGTCCCTGAGCCTTTAATCAAACAATTATCAGACGAGGCAATTCTTGTTGCTCCAGTTGGTGACAGATTTTCACAACAATTAGTGAAGATAATAAAATCAAAAGGAAAAATTTCAGAACAGTATCATACACCATGTGTTTTTGTACCACTTATCGGCAAGTATGGCTGGCAAGAAGATATAGATAATCCACATTATTTTATTTAATAAACTGCTTCTTTATTTCTGTCAATAAACTCCTATATCTACTTCTACCCTCTTCTGTCATCTCTTTTCTTCCAAACCTTACTTCACTGTATATATTTATAAATTCGTATAACTTACCATCAATTCCCATCTTTTCAGCTTCTTTCAATAGTTCTGAAGAGGTGGTTGAATATGTAACACGTCCACCTCTTTTCTTTATTATTTTTCTAAGAATTATATATTCTCTGGTAATAAACCCTGAGTGTTTTATTTTCAAAAATCTCATCAGAAAAATTATCAATCCTAAAAATACTGCAGCAAAGAATACAAAATATAGATATGCATTAAATCGGTAATGATAGTGGGAAGAGAACCGCGGGAAAAGAAAAGGTTCTGAAAAAAATCTTACAATATCTTTCTGATCAAGCGCACTGAACCCGATAACATAACGGTACCATTTCATTTTAAGAGAATCCAGCATCAGGATTATAGATGAAGGCTCTTCTGTTAAAATCGAGGGAGTTGGATCAAATTGTTTCCATTGTCCATCAATAACAGCTTCCACCCATGAGTGCGCATTCTTTTGTCTTACAATAATATATCCTCCGTATTCATTTAGCTCACCTCCAGCAAAACCATTCACAATTCTCGTAGGTATACCCAATGTCCTTAACATTAAAACCATGGCAGTTGCATAATGCTCACAATAGCCTTTTTTGGATTTAAAAAGGAAATATTGAATTGGACTCATCCCTGAGGGTGGTGGAGTTACAGAGAGTGAATAGGTATAATTTGTTTTGAGATATTTCTCAATTTCATATGCTTTATCATAATCCTTCTCAATTCTATCAGTAACCTTCAGCGCAAGGAGATAAATATCCTCAACACCTGCTGGCAATTGAAGATATCCATTAATATCCTCTATATTTTGAGGTATTTTATTGATGCTATAAACATTGTAATGAAATCTTTTCCCGCTTTTAGCTGGAAAATAAAATGCTCCGGTATCATCCGTAATAAGCCTTTTTACCTTTGCCTCAATTGCTACAATCTCTGTTAAACCAAAAATAACGTCATTATCCATAGGCTCAAGGTATATCTTCTGGAACATCGCCTTCTCTTTAATATATGGTTTTATGGAAAATATCCCATCTTCGCTATAAATCGTCCTCCTTTTTAAAAAAGTGTTTTTCCATGATACTCCGTCAAAATATTTCAAAGATATACCTCTCCAGTAATATGGCTTTTTTATTTTCTCTGATAATTCAACTCTCATAATAATTGTTGAGTCATTTATCACATCACCGAATGATCCAAAATTAACATTCTCAGAAAATCCAGCAGTTTTTATGCTTTTCTGATAAGACTTACCCCACAACCCACCAGCAATTCTCGGTGTTGAAAGAAAGAATATTACAGTTATCAGTATAGTAATTATTGATATTGAAACTATTGTCTTCTTTATTTCTATTTTGACAGGAATCCCTTCTTTTATAAAATGTGAAAGAATCATTGCCGCTACAAAAGCAAACAGAAAGAGTACAAATATTACTCCGAAGATGATTGAATGTGTCAGTTCTGACGCAATTACTAACTGAAGAATTGACATAAAAAATACCTGCAGATGATCCCATACGTCTTTAAGATCAAAACCTTTAATGGCTTGAAATGTAATAGTCAAATGTGCAATTGCAATAAAAATATCATTTGATATTAAGAGGCTATCAATAAGTAATATTATTAATGTAATCACTGAAAGACTGCTAATTGCCCACTTCGGTGCAGGTGGCATTTCTTTTATAGATCTGTAGTATCCAGGGAGAAGTCCCAATACTACAAGAGACAAAAAATAATTCAACTCACCAGTAATTATCAAGCTTGTGCATCCTGTAAAAGCAAGGATAGCTGTAAATAATTTATAGATCTGCGGCATACACCACCATATTACTATATGAAATAAATCTACTTAGTGGAGAGTTATTTGTATTAAGTATCAATATGGTTATCCCCTGTGGCTTTTCAGACATCGGACATTCCCATGAATATTGTCCTTCTAATACTGCGAGGGAATACAATATTTTAAATAGATGCTCCCTTCCTCTCCCAAATGGAATAACCGTCTTGCATGTGAGAAGCCTTACAAAATAGTCTTCTCGTATAAACATATCAGATATAGAAGATGCAAAAGATATCGCTTTTTCAAATGATTCTTCATTTTGTGGCATTAGATTATCAAGTATAACAGTGAGCTTCCTGGGTTCATCACTGGAGTATTCTGTAAACATTAGTTTTTCCGTCTTTGCAGTAGCCTTCCAATGAATCTTTCTCCAGTCATCTCCATATCTAAACTCTCTGATGAACGAAATGTCATCTTGCTGTCCAATTCTATGATAAGCTTTTTCAGAACCTTCAGTGATTGTTTCAAAAAATATATCTTTTATTTTCTTGATTTCTGGATATACTACAATCTGACCATTACCTTCATATTTTTTACTCACTATAAAAAATATGAAAGGGTAGCTTGACTGAAGAATAAAATCGCTTGAAGTATAAACTCCTCTTTTCTTGTATAAAACTTTGATTATCGCCTCTATCTCTGATAGAACAGGAATCTTCCATAAGTATGCTTCTTCAATTATATTTGAAGGCATGCTTATCTTTATTGAGTTAGATGGAAAAAACCTTTTTTTATTCAAAATAATAATTTTTATATCTGCTTGATTATTCACAAATACAGGCTCAGGCTGAAGAATTCTTAAGGATAGCCCTTTCATATTGATTACGAGTATAAGAATAGATAATATGAGTATAGAAAGCATCATGGCAAGAATCAAATAAAGAAGATTATTGCCTGTATTAATTGCAGCTATAGAAATGAGAAACGTTGCAAGTATGAACCGCTTCCCCTCTTTGGTTATCTTCATAAAGGTACGGGTATTTTATCGAGTATCTCTTCTATCATTTTTTCAGCTTCAGATATATATGCATTTGTCTTAAGAATTATTCTATGGCCAAGAACAAGTGGAGCAGCTTGCTTAATATCTTCTGGAATCAAATAATCCCTGTCTTCATAGTATGCAATTGCTTTTGCAATCCTGAGAAGAAACTGTCCTCCTCTGGGGCTTACACCAAGTCTGATTTTATCATTCTGACGGGTTGATGTAATTATGGAAATTAAATAATCAAGAATGCTACTATCCGCTTTTACTTTATCAACTTCTTTCTGCATTTTAATGATTTCATCTGATGATATTACTGGTTCCATGTTATCAATAATTTCAAGAGCTGGCTGGTCAAGGATTATCTGTTTTTCATCTTCTATTTCAGGATATCCAAGTTTAATATGGAGCATGAATCTGTCAAGCTGGCTTTCCGGGAGTGGAAAAGTACCATGATATTCAATAGGATTTTGCGTAGCAATCACCATAAATGGTTCCGGAAGTAAGTAAGTCCTCCTATCAACAGAAACTCTCCTTTCATTCATTGCCTCCAGTAAAGCAGACTGCGTTTTTGGATTTGTCCTGTTGATTTCGTCTGCGAGTACAATATTTGCAAAAAGTGGACCTTTTTTAAATTCAAATTCTCTGGTGTCAGGATTATAAATATTAACTCCTATTACATCAGTAGGCAAGAGATCACTTGTGAATTGTATCCGCTGAAATGAGCAATTTGTTGCCTTAGCAAGTGTATAAGCAAGTGTAGTCTTTCCAACACCGGGAATATCTTCAAGGAGCAGATGCCCCCTGCTCAGCAATGTCACTATAGCCATTTTTACAGCATTGCTTTTTCCTTTTATAACAGTATCTATCTTTTTCTGCAATTTTATTAAATCTTTATTTGGCATTATTTTTACTTTATCTCATTTCAATCCTTATCTCAAGACTAACCTTCTGTTATTCGGGAAAATAGAGATAGAAAACGGAGAGGAAATTATTAAAAGTACTATCAGAAAATTTCGGTTATTTGTCTTGACAGGCATTATTTTGATTTTTATGATAGAATTCAACTTTGAATTAATTGAAAATTATTGAAAGCGGTTAAATCAAATTAAGGGAATAGCTATGAAAAAACTATGGGGAGGAAGATTCAAATCAAAGACATCCCATATGGTAGAATCCTTTACAGAATCCATATCCTCTGATTATCGTCTCTGGAAATATGACATTCAGGGAAGTATTGCACATACTAAAATGCTTGCTAAACAGGGTATTATTACAAGAGAAGATAGTCTAAAAATTATAAAAGGACTCAAGGAAATAGAACATGATATTAAAACAGGCATTTTCAAATTTAGAGAAGACCTTGAGGATATCCACATGAATATCGAGAATGCCCTTATAGAAAAAATAGGTGATTCAGGCAGAAAACTTCATACAGCCCGTTCACGGAATGATCAAATCTCTCTTGACATAAGACTATATCTAAGAGAAGAAACAAAAGAGATCATATCGCTCATTCAGAAATTACAGAAAACTTTTATTAAGATTGCAGAAAATAATATAAATTCATTAATGCCAGGGTACACACACCTGCAAAGGGCGCAACCAGTTCTTCTCTCTCACCACCTGATTGCTTATGTCGAGATGTTAGAGAGGGATAAGGAACGATTTAGAGATTCATTGAAAAGAACAAACATTCTACCGTTAGGTGCATGTGCCCTTGCAGGTACTTCTTTACCAATAGACAGATCATATGTTGCTAAATTACTTGGTTTTAACAATATCTCCAAAAACAGTATTGATGCAGTCTCTGACAGAGATTTTGCGATTGAGTTTCTTTCTGTTTCAGCTATTCTAATCATGCATCTCTCGAGACTTTCAGAAGAAATTATCCTGTGGTCAACGGAGGAATTCAAATTCATAGAATTGCCTGATGATTTTGCAACAGGCTCAAGCATTATGCCACAGAAAAAAAATCCTGATGTAGCAGAACTTGTCAGAGGAAAAACAGGAAGGGTATACGGCAATCTCATCTCACTTCTTACTATAATGAAAGGTTTGCCTTTATCATATAATAGAGATCTCCAGGAAGACAAAATCCCTGTTTTTGATACGATTGATACTATAAAATCTTCTCTTCTTGTAATCAATAGAATGCTATCAGGCATAAAATTCCATACAGAAACAATGCGTCAAACAGCAGGTGATTCTTTCTCAACAGCTACTGATATGGCGGAATATCTTGTTAAAAAAGGTATGCCATTCAGAAAAGCTCATGAGATAACAGGAAAACTTGTTCTAAAATGTATTAATGAACAAAAGAAACTCAAAGATCTTACTATTAAAGAATTAAATGTTTTTTCACCTCTTTTCAAAAATGATATTTATTCATATCTCAACGCTGAAGAATCGGTAAAGAATAAAAAATCAGAGGGGAGTACATCACCGGTAGAAGTCATGAAAGAGATAAAAAGACTAAAGAAATTAGTCAGCAATAAGCAGTAAAATTTTTTGGAATGTAGTTATGTCATTGACTTCTTCCATGAATAACATAAAAATACTATCTCTCAGTTCTCTTATGTTTTACTGTTTAGTGCTTACTGCTTACTGCTTATTCTCAGGATGTGGTAAAAAAGGTGAACCAACCCTTAAATCCTATGAGAGACCACCTCACCCCTCAGATCTCACTGCTATACATAGAGAGAATGAAATTATTCTTCTGTGGGATTTCCCTGCTGATAAAGAAGAGCTAATTAAAGGGTTTTATATTCTTAAATCATCTGGAAAAAATTTTGAAAAGTTCGCTTTTGTCGAAAATAATATTCGTTCTTTCAGAGATTCTGATTTTACTATTGGCTCTGAATACCAATATAAAATTGTTTCTCAGAGCCTAAAAAATATTAATAGTATTGATTCAAATATCGTAACAATTATTCCTCAGACTGCTCCTGCGCCTCCTCAACAAACAAAATTCAGAGTAGGGCCAGATTTTTTAACCATAGAATGGGAAAAAAGCAGTGAAGAAAATTTCTATAATGTTTACAGGACTTACAAGCAGGGCAAATATGGTTTGGTCCCTATAAATAAAGAACCTCTAAAGGAAAATTCATTCATTGATAGTCTCAATGTTCAAAAAACTGTCTATTATACAATACGGAGTTTAACTGCAAGCTCTTCAAGGGATGAAGGACCTCCTTCAGATGAAATTAAGGTAGATCCTATGGAATTTATACCATCTAAAATTCAGGTTATCCATGCAATTGTTACAGAAAATTATATATATCTGTTATGGAAAGAATCCCCTGAGAGATGGATCAAAGGGTATAACATTTACAGAAAAAAAGATGGTGAAAAGACTTATACATTTATAGGTAATACACAAATTCCTGCTTTCAGAGACAGAGATAAAACTTCATTTAAGAGAAATTACAGGATAACTGCTGTCGGTCCCGGGAAAGAAGGGCCTCCTGCTGATATTCAAAATGTTATGTTTGTAAAGGATTAATAATTCCCGAATCCAGCGATAAGGAATGCAATCCCTTGCTATATTTGTCACTGCAAGCACCCCTATGGGTCTTATGACTAAAAGGTGCGTGACAATCTTTTCTTAAACGACGAGATTCCTCGCTTTACTCGGAATGACATCTCTTTATGGCTGAATTTGGGTAATTATATCCATACCAGAAAAATTCAAATATGTTTTGAATTCGTTTTCAAAATTGTCACTGAAAATCTTCTTACCAATATTTTCATTTATTTCTTCTAATTTCCAGAATCTTACCTCCTCGATTTCTTCTTTATTGAAATATATTGGTCCATCGTAGATACATCGGTATGTTGTTACAAGCTCTGTTTCATAATGATTGCTGTGAATGTATGAATAAATAAATTCGGGTTCTTGTTCAGTAATACCGAGTTCCTCAAACATCTCTCTTTTTGATGAGGATATCAAATCTTCCCCGATACCTACATGTCCACCCACTGACGTATCCCACATTCCTGGTGCTACATCTTTATTGTTTGAACGTTTCTGCAGAAGTAGAGCACCATCTTTATTGAAAACAAGCACATGAACTACTCTGTGCATTAGCAATGGATTGCCATGAATTTCTGATCTTTTAGCATAACCGATTACCTCACCTTCTTGATTTACTATTTCCAGAAATTCATCTTGCTCCATAAGCAAAACCTCTTGTAAAAGTGGATTGATTTTGAATTTTGAATGGTGACCTTTGATAATGCAGGTTCCTGAAACAGGAACCTGCATCTTTTGTTAGATTTTTTTGACGTTTTCAGCCTTTGGGCCTTTCGGTCCCTCAACAACTTCAAAACTGACTGCCTGTCCTTCAGCCAGAGTTTTGAAACCGTTACCCTGAATGGCAGTATAATGGACAAAGACATCTCCGCCATCTTCTTTGGTGATGAATCCAAAGCCTTTGGACTCGTTGAACCATTTAACGGTTCCTTTTACCATCCTGCTACACCTCCTTAATTCTAAAAATGGAAGAATCCGGAATAATGCTATAGAAAGCTACAAAGTCCAAAGTCTTTGAAGCTGTACAACAATACTTCCGAAACTTCTTGAATAGTATTGCACACTAATAGAAAAAGGTCAAGGCAAAATAGTATTGACAGATAAACCTGTTTCGTTTACTCTATAAATGAAATAATTTTATATTTTTGTATTACCTTGCCCTTATGAAAGACAAGATTCTAAAAGCATTTGAAGAAAGTATCCAGGTTAAACAAAACTTTTTAGATGATAAAAATATTGACAGGATTTTTGAAGTTGCAAGAGTTATTGCTGATGCTTTTAATGATGGTAAAAAATTAATTCTTTTTGGTAATGGCGGGAGTGCAACAGATGCCTCACATATTGCAGCAGAATTTGTTAACAGATTTAAAAGGGAACGTCCAGGCCTCCCTGCAATAGCACTTAATACTGATATGGCCGTAATAACCTCAATTGCTAATGATTACGATTTCTCGGAAATCTTCTCTAAACAGCTTAAAGCAATTTCTGAAGAAGGTGATGTCGTTATTGCTATCAGTACAAGTGGAAGTTCTGCAAATGTCCTGAAGGCAATAGACGTTGCAAAGAAAAAACGTTTAACTACAGTTGCTTTTACAGGTTCAAAAGGAGAGAAATTTGCCTCAAGGGCAAACTTTGCATTCATAGTCCCCTCAGATAATACCCCACGTATTCAGGAGACCCATATTACATTAGGCCATGTTATCTGCCAGATGGTAGAAGAGATACTCTTTGAAGCTCCGCGAAAAAAATAAGCTTCCTAAGAGCCTTGAGCTCATAATTCTCGGTATAGACCCTGGAAGTATCAATTGCGGTTATGGAATAATTAAATCAAATAAGAAACCCGGTGGTTTTTATAACTATAAACCAGATATGCCTGTCTATATTACATCAGGCAGGATTACAATATCCCCCAAAATCCCTCTCTATCTTCGTTTAAAAAAACTATATGATTCAATCATAGATGTCATAAGACAATATAGACCATCTGAAATGGCAATTGAAAGCATGTTTTTTGCAAAAAGCATAAAGGCTGCATTAAGCTTAGGACAGGCAAGGGGAGTTGCGGTTCTTGCAGCTGCATCAGAAGGCATATCTGTATTCGAATATAGTGCCCGTGAGGTAAAAAAAGCAATAACAGGCTATGGAGCTTCAGAGAAAAGGCAGGTTAAGGAGATGGTAAAAAAGATCCTTAATATCCAAGAACAAAATCCTCCTATATCAGAAGACAGCGCAGATGCACTTGCTCTCGCTATATGCCATCTGCATACTATAAAATTTAAAGAAAAGATAAAGGAACAGCATGATAGGTTCGTTAAGAGGAAAACTATTATACAAACAACCAAATAATATAATTGTTGAGGTTGGAGGAGTCGGCTACCAGATAAATGTATCAGTAAGCACATTGTCAGCTCTTCCGGATGAGGGATGTGAAGTATTTATGCACATATACACACATGTACGTGAGGATCTTATTCAATTGTATGGCTTTACATCAGAAGATGAAAAAAAGATATTCGTAACACTTTTAGGCATAACGGGAATTGGGCCAAAAATGGCTCTTAATATTCTCTCAGGAATTTCGCACAGAGATCTCCTAAGTGCAATCGAAACTGAGGATGTAGCGGTTCTATGTAAAATTCCTGGACTTGGCAAAAAAACAGCTCACAGATTAATTCTTGAACTTAGAGAAAAACTGCCCTCTCCAAAAACCATATATGACAGGGTTTTTGATGACACTCTATCAGCCCTAATAAATCTCGGATACAAGAAATCTGTCTCTCTAAAAGCTCTTGAAATGGCATATAAAACCGGTATCAAAGATATTGAAGGACTTCTTAGAGAATCGTTAAAATATCTTACTGGAGAATCTGGTGAAAAAAACTGACAAGAAAATAAATCCTTCTATTGCATCTAATATAGACGAAGATGATATAGGCTTTGAACTCACCTTAAGACCTAAGTCATTTTATGAATTTATAGGACAGGATAAAATTATAGGAAATCTCAAGATATTCATTGAGGCTGCTCAGAAAAGGAAAGAACATCTTGATCACATATTGTTTTATGGCCCTCCAGGTCTCGGGAAAACAACCCTCTCTCATATTATTGCTTCTGAACTTAACGTGAATATAAAGTCTACTTCAGGACCTGTATTGGAACGACCAGGTGACCTTGCAGCTATCCTAACAAACATGTCAGACTTTGACATTTTGTTCATTGATGAAATACATAGATTACCACGAATTGTTGAGGAAATATTATACCCTGCAATGGAGGATTTTCAACTTGATATAATAATCGGTCAGGGGCCAACAGCTCGAACTCTTAAATTAAATCTTCCAAAGTTTACACTTATTGGAGCTACCACAAGAACAGGTTTGCTTACATCTCCACTGAGAGAACGGTTTGGTATTATAAACAGACTTGAATACTATTCACCTGATGATCTGAAGAGAATAGTACTTCGTTCTTCAAGGATATTAAAGACAGAAATTGATGATGATGCTGCATTTGAAATAGCACATCGTTCACGTGGAACACCAAGAATTGCAAATAGATTACTAAGACGCATACGTGACTTTGCACAGGTAAAAGGTGACGGCAAAATAGATATAAAAATAACGAAGAGCTCCCTCCTGTCTCTCGATGTTGATGAAAAAGGACTCGACGAAATGGACAGAAAACTTTTAACAATAATCATCGAAAAGTACAATGGTGGCCCTGTAGGAATCGAAACCCTTGCAGCCTCATTAAGAGAAGATAAAGAAACTATCGAAGATGTCTATGAACCTTTTCTTTTACAGGAAGGTTTCATTGAAAGAACTCTTCGCGGCAGACAGGCAACCCAGAGAGCCTATCAACACATGGGAATCAATGCCCCTCACGGGTTGTTTTAGTCTCGAAATAACAGATATCCTGTTAACTTTACTTGTCTGAATTGCTTAATGTTGGTATAGTATTGATAAAAACTTCGGTATGAAGCCAGAGGAAAGAGCAAGACAAAAGATTGACCACCTTCTTGAAGCGGCTTGGTGGAAAGTTCAAAACCTTCGAGAATTAAATCTCGATGAATCCCTTGGTATAGTTGTTCGTGAATTTCCCCTTAAATCAGAACCTGCTCACTATCTCCTCTTTATTGATAGAAAAGCTGCTGGTGTTGTAGAGGCAAAACCTGAAGGCTTTACCTTAAGCGGGTGTTCTGCTGGAAAGAATCAGGGAAGAAAGGTCATTACAAAGGAAAAAGGAATTAGGTAATCCCCCGTCTCCCTTTAGCAAAGGGGGTAAGGGGGGATTTGTGAGGGCTCGCGATGACGATCTTCCCGAATTGCCAGAGGGATATGGGTCGATGAGGGCGGGAATGAATCGCACAAGAGATTGAGCGTAGGTTTTCGTAGAGGATGAGCTTGAAAAGACAGCTGAGCAGAGTCTAAAGCAGGCAGAGAAGGCAAAACAGTCAAATGATGTTAAAATAAAGTCAATTAAGAGAAAGAGAAGGGTTGAAGGATGAAGGCCGTAAAAAAATTATTAGAGGTAGAAAAAGATAAAAGCGTAACGGTAAAATCCCTTCCCTTCAAGGCAGGAAGTAAGGTTGAGGTAATAGTACTACCTGCAAAAGGGAAGGGAGATATTTTTGAGTTCATGGACGAAGTTATTAAAAAGAAGAGGATCGCCCCTATGAGTTTAAAAGAGATAGAAAAGATTGTACATGCAGTCAGGGGAGTGAAGTGACAATAAACCTGGTATTTGATACCAACGTGCTCATATCAGGTTATTTATGGAAAGGGAAATCCCCTCAGGCTTTACAAATAATTAAAAACAATAAATTCAGACTCCTTAATTGCAGGGAGTCAATAGATGAACTTGTCAGGGTTTTGTCTTTAAAGTTTAAGCTTGATACATCAGAAATATACATGATCATTATAGATATAAGGAGCTTGGGTAAGAATATCACTGTCACTTCAAAAGAACATCCTATTAATAAAGACCCCTCAGATAACTTATTCATAAATCTTGTTATTGATGGAAATGCGGAACTTATAGTAAGCGGTGATTCCCATCTTATTAAGCTCAGAGAATATAGAGGAATCAAGATTATTACAATATCTGAATTTATCAAGCGTTATTTGTAAACCTTAATGAGAGTATGAAGAATAGGAATATTTATGGCTAACGAATCATCCACCATTGGCCAGCGTTTATGGAATTACTGCAATGTTCTTCGTGATGTCGGAATAAGCTATGGTGATTATGTTGAGCAGTTGACCTATCTTTTGTTCTTAGAAATTGCAGATGAGCGGACAAAAATACCTTATAATGAACCTTCAGGCATACCGAGATGTCCTAAGTCTGCTTCAGGATGAACCAATATTGAAGATTGTGCTAATAGGGGATAAATCATGGGTGAAACTCGTGTCAACCTTAAACATTTACTTGAAGATATAAGAGACAGTTATACAGGAAAGCGATGGATACCGAAGCTGAAAAGTACCATATTGTTCTTTCTGTTTCTTGGGTTTTATCAGGTTATTTGGAGGGCGAAAAGTCTCCTCAAATGTTTATAAACCGATTTCTTTCGAGTTGGCCAAGCGGAGCATGAAAGATAAATCTCCTATCAGGATATTAACGGGTAATCAAAAGGATAGTTTCAGGGTCACAACTTCTATTGAAAATATAAGTAAGAGGGCGATAAATATTAGTCAGGAATTATCTTACTTAGAAGAGGATTATTCCCTAATGATACAGATTATCAAAGATATGATATCTCTTTCTTCAAGAAGTAGAAAAACAGACCCCCGCCTCTATTGGCTCGTAGGAGATAACATTGTAAGATTCCTTGAACGCATAGAAGACATAGGTTTCTATCTTATTAAGCAAAACAGCACCTTTTCGAGGGACATAGGTATTTCAGAAAGCTTAGTCAAAAAGATAGTTTCTTTTAGAAAACGCTTCTCTAAGCTATCGATGGTAAATCCAACGATTCCTTGTGCAAGATATAAGGATAACAAGGTTTCAGTGAAAGATTAGGCAAAAAATTATGAAACTCCTGATGCACATATGTTGTGCTAACTGCTATTTATATCCCTTTCAGGCGTTATCTTCAAAAGGCATTTATATAAAGGGCTTATGGTTTAACCCGAATATTCACCCGTACACAGAGTATCAAATGCGTCTTGATGCATTACATAAACTTCAAAATTTATGGAATCTGGACATTGAATATATAGACCACTATGGTCTAAAAGAATTCATCAGGATGGTAGTGAACAAAGAAGAATATGGAGAGAGATGTTTATTCTGTTATTCTATGAGGCTTGAGGAAACAGCAAAGACTGCTAAAAAAATGGGGCTTGATGGGTTTACAACTACCCTTCTTGTAAGCCCGTATCAGAAATTTGATATGATATTAAATATAGGAAAAGAGATAGCAAATAGATATTCTATTAAGTTCTATATAGAGGATTTTAGAACGGGATGGAATGAAGGTATTAAATTATCAAAAGGACTTGAATTATACAGACAGAAATATTGTGGGTGTATTTATTCAGAGATGGAGCGATATTTAAAAAAAAGAAAAAGTTACAAATAACCCAAATCCAGCGATAAGGAGTTGTCATTCCGAGCGGTGCGAGGAATCTTGTAGTTTAAAAAAGATTGCCACACACCTTTCAGGTGCTTGCAATGACAAACTATCCAAGGTTTCTGTCATCTTATCGCTGGATCTGGGAATAAGTAAGGTGAAAAATGATCGAAGGCTTACAACACATTGGAAAATTTCTCATCGTTCTTGGTGTAATAATTATTGTTATTGGTAGCTTGTTGCTTCTTTCAGGGAAAATACCATGGGTTGGGAAATTGCCTGGAGATATTGTAATACAGAGAAAAAATTTTATCTTTTATTTTCCATTGGCTACAAGCATAATTTTAAGTTTATTACTCACTTTAATTTTCTGGATACTCGGGAGGAAATAAGTAAGATGTTTAATAAAATAACTTTTTTTATGGGGCTTTTATTCATTTTTATTCTTGTATCGAAAACATATGCTGCAGAAAATATTAAAGTCCTTATAGTCAATGATGTCTATTCAAAAATACCGTCAAAAAATGAAAAGATTGATAAACTCGGCAGCATGAAAGGCGAACTACTCGTTATGGGCACCCGCTATACTGGAAATATAGACATCTGGAAAGGAGATCAAGGTCTTTATATTGTGAATGAATTGCCTCTTGAAGAATATGTAAAAGATGTTGTTGCAGCAGAAGTAAGTCCTGATTGGGATATTGAAGCACTTAAAGCACAGGCAGTTGTTTCAAGAACATATGCTTTATATCAAAAAAGGATGAACGGAAACTCTATATACCATATAGCTTCCTCTGTATTGCATCAATCATATAAAGGCAACAAACCAGATATAAGAGTCTCTTATGCTGTTTCTCAAACACAGGATGAGGTTCTTACATATAATGGAAAACTTATCGAGGCATTTTATCACTCTACTTGTGGGGGGATGACAGAAAACCCAGAGGATGTCTTTGGAAAAAATTATCCATATCTTAAATCTTTAGAGTCATCATGCGAAATCTCTCCATATTCAATCTGGCAGAGGAGGATAGATCTTGAAGAAATAGAAAGAGCGTTAGACCTAAAAAATATTAGGGAAATATCAATAATCTCCTATTCTGCATCGAACAGAGTGAAACAACTTGAAATTATATACGATGGAGGAAAAACGCTAATCACTGCAAACGATTTAAGAAAATCACTTGGATGGAATCGTCTGCCAAGTACAAAATTCAATATGATTCGGGATGGTAATATACTGATTTTTGAAGGAAGAGGTTACGGGCATGGCGTTGGAATGTGCCAATGGTGTGCCTTAAGAATGGCTCGGGAAGGCAAAAACTATAAAGAAATACTTGCACATTTCTATCCTGGGACATCAATACAGATTAATGAAGGTTTCTGATTTCGATTTTTATCTTCCCGAAGATCTTATAGCTCTGAGGCCTCTTAAAAAAAGAGACAGTTCAAGACTACTTGTCCTTCACAAAGATGGTTCTATTGAGCATAAACAATTTACAGATATTACCTCATATCTTGATAATGGGGATATGCTCCTCATTAATAATACAAAGGTATTTCCTGCAAGGCTTATTGGTTATAAAAAAAATGGAAGCTTTTTAGAGATTCTTCTTGTGAAAGAGATCAGTCAAAATGTTTGGGAGATATTATCAAAAGGCAAATTTACAGGTAGACTGACCTTTTGCGACAATTTCTATGCTGAAATCCATAATGGTAAAATTGCATATTTTTCATGCCCGGGAAAATTAAAGGATTATATCTGGAAATATGGCAAGATGCCTTTACCACCATATATCAAACGAGCGCCGGATGAATTGGACAAAGAAACATATCAGTCTATTTTTGCAAAAAAAGAAGGTTCAATTGCAGCTCCAACTGCAAGCCTGCATTTTTCAGACAGAATAATCGACGAGATTACCAATAAAGGCGTAATAATACGACAATTAACACTACATGTAGGGGTCGGAACATTTAAACCAATCAGAACATATAATGTCGAAGAGCACTGCATGGAAAATGAGTATTTTGAAATAGAAAAAAATATTATTGACGAAATTGAAAATATAAAATTTTCAGGACATAGACTTATTGCTGTTGGAACTACTACTACAAGAGCCATAGAAGGATATGTAGGTGAAAGATGCAGTGTCACATCAATAAATAGAACTGTGTTTGGAATGACCGATCTATTTATATATCCAGGATATACATTCAAAACTGTAGATTCTTTAATAACTAATTTTCACCTCCCAAGGTCAACACCATTAATGTTAGCATCTGCTTTATGTGGAAGAGAAAAATTATTGAACGCATACAAAGAAGCAATAAAGAGAAAATATAGATTTCTCTCTTATGGTGATGCTATGCTTATATTATGAAAGAATCTAAATTGAACGAAAAAGAATCCGTATATTTCATCAGTAAATGGGTTATAATTCTTGCAATAATAATCACATCATCTATCAGCTTCGCCCTTGGTTTTTTCGTTGGTAAAAGCATTCAGCCATCGATCAACCAACAGCAAATAATGCCGCAGGTTGAAGAAGCATTGCAACAGAATATACCTCCTGAAGAAAATTTATCGGTGCCATCATCGCCTGAAAAGATACAGGATACACCTCAATCTTCAGATTTACAATCCCAAAAGGATATAAATATGCAGGAAACAACATCAAATGAACAGCATCAAACTTCTAAACCTCGCCAACCAAAAACCGAGCAGGAAGCAGTCACATCACAAACAAAAAAAACAGAACAGAAACCAATGAAATTAATTAAATATACGGTTCAGGCAGGAGCTTTCAAGAATCCTGTAGAAGCTGAATCTTTAAAGGGAAATCTTGAGAAAAAAGGATATAAACCTTACATTGTGCTATCAGAAACAAAAAATCATGAAAAGATTTATAAGGTCAGAGTCGGTGAATTTAGTACAAGAAAAGAAGCCGAGCTATTATCCTTAAGAATTAAGAAATCCGATGGGCTGAATACATTTGTCACCTTTAAATAAATCAGGAGTTAATACGGTTACAATAGAGATTGAACTCGATATCGAGAGAGAACAGAATCTCCTATACGGTGGCCTCGATAAGAACCTGAAGATAATTGAAGAATCTCTTGGCATTATAGCTTCACAGAGAGGTAATAAATTATTCTTGCAAGGGGATTCTGAAGCTGTTCAGACAGCAGAAAAAATCATTCAGGATATTCGATCTATCAGCTCAAGTGGGTATTCTCTTGGGCCTGATGATATTCGTTTTGCTCTCAGAACAACCGGTCTTGGAGAAAAATATACTTCAGTCAAGGACTTATTTTTAAACAATATTCCAATATCTTCAAAAAAGAGATTTATCATTCCGAAGACCGAAACGCAGAGAAAATATATAGATGCCATAAAAAACTATGACATAGTTATCGGTATCGGTCCTGCAGGTACGGGGAAGACATATCTCGCTATGGCTATGGCTATTAATGCATTTCTTAAAAAACAGATAAGTAGAATAGTTCTTGCAAGACCTGCTGTAGAAGCTGGGGAAAAGCTTGGATTTTTACCTGGAGATATTTACGAAAAATTTAATCCATATCTTAGGCCATTATATGATGCCTTGCTGGACATGATGGAAGCAGAGAAAGCAGGCAAACTGATTGAGCGTGGTGTTATCGAAATTGCACCATTGGCATTTATGAGAGGCAGAACTTTGAACGACTCTTTCGTGATTCTTGATGAAGCACAGAATACAACCACAGAGCAGATGAAAATGTATCTAACGAGACTCGGATTTAATTCAAAGACTGTAATAACAGGCGATATAACGCAAATAGATCTACCACATGGCAAATTATCAGGTCTCATTGAGGCTGAAAAGATACTGAACGATATAGAAGGAATAAAGTTTATTTATTTTACAGAAAAGGATGTTGTTAGACACAGGCTCGTTCAGGAAATAGTTAAGGCATACGAAAGATATGAAAAACGGTCAGCAGAATAGTAAGGGCAGAATAATATCTTTTATCAAAAAATTAGGCAATGGCAGTTCTCCAAAAGCTACAGGCACCATTATAAAACCTGGCAAGCGTGACCTTTTCTTTAGACTCTATTTCATAATTTTCTGTGGTTTTATACTTGCTTTTTCAATACAAAAGATCTTTGCATTTGGGACTGGACAGCTAATTGGAGGTTTTCTAATTAGCTGTATCATAATGTTCATGATATATAGAGACATTATGCGTTATAAACCTGCCTATATCAAAAAATATAACATGCTTTTTCTACTTGGGCTACTACTGATTGGCACTCTCATAGTTTCAAGACTATTTGCATATTTTTTTGTGAATCTTTCAAAGGGATTCGAGTATGAAGCTCTGGACAGTGCCCTATTCGGCATTCCTATCGCAGCAGGCGCTATGTTTGTATCATTGCTTTTTGATTTTCATACTTCAATAACATTTTCTTTTGCTATCAGTCTACTTACGGGCTTATGGCTTCATGATGCCTCTTTCACATTTTTTTCATTTGTCAGCAGTATAACAGCAGCATATAGCGTTATCCGCTGTAAAAAACGGTCAGCCCTGCTTAAGGGTGGTGCTTATATTATAGCTGCAAATATTTTCTCTGTTATAATAATCCTCCTTTTTAATGGTGAATTGTTTACAACAAAAACTCCACCTTCGATAATGTTTGCTATTCTTGGAGGCATGAGTGTAGCTGCTATAGTTTCATTATTATTACCACTAATAGAATATTCTTTTAAGGTCACTACAGATATTAGCCTTCTCGAACTCCTTGATCTCGATCAGCCGATTATGAAAAGCCTAATGGTAAATGCACCTGGCACTTATCATCACAGTGTTATAGTAGGAAATCTTGTCGAATCAGCCGCAGAAGTTGTAGGAGTGAATCCATTACTGGCACGAGTAAGCGCTTACTACCATGATATCGGTAAAATAAAGATGCCTGAGTATTTTATTGAAAACCAAAGTGGTTCAATTAGCAAACACGATAGGCTCACCCCGCATATGAGCAGTATGATCATAATCAATCATGTTAAAGAAGGCGTAGAAATTGCAAAGCAATATAAATTGCCTACACCTGTCATTGATATCATAGAACAACATCATGGCACAATGCTTGTCAGTTATTTTTACGAGAAGGCAAAAGAAAAGGAGCCTGATGTTATCCCTGTTGAGGAAGATTATAAATATCCGGGGCCAAAACCACAGACCAGAGTAGCAGCCCTGGTGATGATGGCTGATGCAGTTGAGGCTGCATCCAAGGTGCTTGCTGATCCAACACCTGCAAGGATTGCATCCTTGGTGGACAGAATCATAAACCGTGTATTTCTTGAAGGACAGCTTGATGAATGTGAACTCACATTAAAGGACATCCATGAAGTAAAGAAACGTTTCACATATATACTTACAGGTATTTTTCACAAAAGAATTGATTATCCGGGGTTTGATTTCTCAAATGAAAGTTTTATTAAAGAATCAGCAAAAACAAGTATCAATAAATCCAGAGAGGATAATAAAAGCTCTAAAAAGGGCTCTCCAGTTGCTCAAACTCCAGAAGGCTGAAGTCAGCGTTCTCTTCGTGAATGATCGAAGAATGAGAAAACTGAACCGTCAATACCGTGGGGTTAACAGAACCACAGATGTCCTATCCTTCCCGCAACAAGAAAATTATAAGTTGCTATTTGCAAGTTGCAAGTCAAAAAAGAAAGAAGACTTTATCCTAAATTCGTCACTCGTTTTGGGTGACATCGTCATCAATCTTCATAAAGCTGAACGCCAGGCAAAGGAATACAGCATATCCTTTCATGATGAATTGAACAGGCTGCTCATCCATGGTCTCCTTCATCTACTTAATTACGACCATGAAAAAAGTAGATATCATAATGAGAAAATGCGGAAAAAAGAAAAAGAACTCCTTGCCAGAATATATTGATAGTTGCTTGATGTTAGAAAAGTTTGTTCCTTTCTTGTGCCATTAATTGCATAAGTATCGGGATTAGATCATTTGCCATATTTACTTTTGACAGATAACAATAAGCTCCAGCCTTGAAAGCAAACTCTTCATATTGTTTAATTGGAAACATGCTCATAACCAAAACAGGTATCATCGGATTTATATTTTTAATTTTCTGTAGTATTTGCAAGCCTTTTTCATCCGATAACTCAATATCAAGAATCACAACATCAAAAGTGTGCTGACTCATCTCATTTAGTACTCCTTGCTCATTGCTTACTTCGGCTATCATTATGGAGTGAAAATTATCAGCAATAAGCTGTTTCATTTTTTCACGGAAAAGCTGACAAACATCAGCTATAAGAATCTTTGCTGTATAGTCTTTATGACACATATCGTTTTGCATAATATAGATTTTCCAATTTTGATATATACCACACGTTATGATATTTTTTAACATGCCGTACAACAAAATAATATCCGAGGAATTCTCTTTCTTTTGTACTAAAGTAGCTTCTTATCTTGTAAGAATAATTCTTATAAGTAGATGGGGAATCTGTTTGGACAAATTTTGCTAAGGGTGTTCAGTCTATAAGTCCGTGCTTTGTTGCATAATGAGTTAACTCCACATTGTTTTTCATACCCATCTTTTCAAGAATACGGGATCTGTATGTATATACTGTTTTTACACTGAGGGACAGCTCATCTGCTATAAGATTCATGGTCTTACCTGAAGCAATCATTCTCATAATCTGAAATTCACGATCTGACAGTTTCTCATGTAAGGGCTTATTTGTAGCGCTTGCAAGTTCAGTAAGAATTTTCTCTGAAAAAGATGCACTAATATAATTACCTCCTTTTAGTATCTTACGCACTGCTCTTATGAGTTCATTTGAAATGCTGTCTTTTGTAAGATATCCAGAAGCTCATGATTTCAAAGCCCTAAGAGCATATTGCTCTTCTGGAAACATACTAAGTATAAGAACAGGTAGTTTTGGTTTCAACAACTTTACCTCTTTTAATACCTCAAGCCCATCTCTACCCGGCATTGCAATGTCAAGAAGAAGAAGGTCATAATCTTTTTTCATTATATTTTCAAGTACTTCCTGTCCATTTCCTGCTTCACCAACAATCTGAATTTCAGGGATTTCAGAAAATATATGTTTTATTCCTTCTCTCACAACAGTATGATCATCAGCAACAAATACTTTAATCATTTTTCAAATCCTTGTTAAACAATAGGAACCCTGACTGTTACCGTAGTACCTTTTCCCGTTATGCCTTTTATATCCATTTCACCTCCGAGAAATTCAACACGCTCCTTCATTCCAAGGATACCATAAGATTTTGGGTTTAAGATATTTTCCTTTTTAATTCCCTTGCCATTATCAGCAACCTTAAGGGTCAAAATACCATCGATCTCAGTTACATTGACTTTGATACCTGAGGCCTCAGCATGCCTCGCTATGTTGGTAAGTGATTCCTGAAGTATACGGAATAGAGCGATCGAACAATCTTTATCTATTTGAGCAGTTTTTGTATCGATAGAGACTTCACAAACAATGCCAGTTCTCTGCCCAAATTCTTTAACCAGCCACTCAACTGCAGATGAAAATCCAAGATAATCAATTACACCTGGCCGTAGCTCTGAGGAAATTCTTTGAACAATCTTAATGGCGTTATTTATCAGTTCAATATCTTTTGATATTCTCTCTTTCAATGTATATTGTTCAACTGGTATTTTCTTTTCTATCCATGACAGATCTATATTTAATGCTGTCAAAATTGTACCAAATTCATCATGAATCTCCCGTGCAATTTTTTTTCTTTCTTCCTCAACAGCAGCCTGAAAATGAGCATAAAGATTACGTAATTTTTCACGTGATTCATTTAGTTCCTTTTCTGTTTTTTTCCTTTCAGTAATATCTATGCCTAATTCTAAAATCAAAGAAGATCCATCAATATCAGTGAATGGATAGTCAAAAATAGCATAAGTTTTACTATCAGGTCCTATCCATTCCCATTGCTGAGGTTTCTGCTCAGTAAAAACCTTGAAAGTCTGACAGTTATCACACGGCTTCTGGCGATCAAAAAGAAATTTATAGCAAGCCTCATCTTCGGGATTTCCAAATCGCCGCTGAAATTCCCTGTTGATGTAAGCAAATTTATAATCATCATTCAGAAGACAGACATACCCCGGTATTTGCTCAAGCACTGAAAAGAGACGCTGGCGCTCATTGAATACAACTTCATATGCCTTCATTAAATCATCTGTTCTCTCCATAACTTTTATCTCTAATTCGTCATATGCTTTCTGGAGCAATTCTTTTGCCTCTTTCAGTTCTCCTTCAGCACGTTTCTGTACTAATGCAACAGCGGCAAGATCACTGAATGCAGATAAAACCCGCCTATCGTTTTCATCAAACCCTCTGGGTTTATTACTAAGCCCAAATAGACCAACTACATTATCATTAATAATCATAGGTGCCATGAGAACATTTTTAAGTTGCACATGTCCATCTGGCAAAAATCTTGCCCACTCACTCGCTGGAAAATTATTATGGTATAAAGCACTTTTACTTTTATATACTTCTCCTCGCATACCCCTGATAGGCATTGGTGCATCTGGATCAACTGTGCACGATAAATCTCCTGAATCTAAATATATTACCTCATTTTTCGTTCCATCTTTGCTTACCATAGCAATATATCCTGACTCAGCTCCAATGACGTCCTTACATGAATGAAAGAGTTCTTTTGCTGCATCGAAAAAATTATCATGCTGCAAAACATCTCTGGAACCCCGAAGCAATGCTGTAATTTCTGATTGGCGCTGTTTTGATTCATCAAGTGCACAGCGCAATTCATCCTCAACCCTTCTATGATTTGAAATATCAATTCCCGTTTTAATAATGTATTTAACCTTCCCTTTATTATCCAAAAAAGAAATATTTGTCCAGGCAATGAGATTTCGATTTCCATTCTTTGATATCAGATAGTTTTCATGTTTATTAGTTAATTGACCAGATTTGAGTTTTTGAAAAATAGCTTTAAACTGCTTAACTTCATCAGGAATCAATAAAATATTCCAAAATCTTTTTCCTTTCACTTCATCGAAGGTATATCCTGTAAGCTCTTCAGATCTTTTATTGAACATAACAATCCTTCCCGTGGTATCAAGAACAATAACCAAGGCTCCAACTGTTGATAGAACCAAAGAAGTAAAATCATTTTCTTTCATCCATGAAAGATCTGTTTTTTCTTTTTCAATTTGTTTAAGCTTAGACATACAACGTTTAAGAATTCTTAAAGTTTTCTTCTTTTCAGATTCCTGAGGACTTGATTTAGCAGAATTCTTGGTTGATGTTTTTTTTGTGGTCATGCTAATTATTCATTATATCTGTTGTCATTATAGAAACTTTTTTCACTGGATTGCAACTAAAAGTAAATATTTAGGTTATTTTCCGAAAAAGTTGCTAAAGCTGTTCCTTTCATTTAACCCGAAAAATGCATTTAACATGATGCAGATGTTGTGAAAAAATTTATTTTTCGATACCTTAGTGTACCTTATAAATAATGATTCTAT
>FWPV01004744.1_pt1 | contig 28090 bp, 22 predicted proteins | sample 2228371 | NCBI WGS metagenome assembly FWPV01 (sample SAMEA103939776, study PRJEB20133) | metagenome
ATACTCTATAGCATAGCGAGCGCTCTTTTGCAAATGCGAGCGAAGGCCGAAATTTGCCAGTAGAATCACCCGACGGGTCCTGTCGCGGTTCACCCCCGAACCACGCCACCCATCGGGTGCGCCTCTTTGTCATGCTAATTTCTTGGAATATCATGCATTTTCGGATCAGAGAAATTTCCTATCGGCAAATTTCGGACGAATCCATTTCATGGAGATTTTAAGCGGAGGCAATTCGCTTCCTTGACAGGCTGGGAGTAAGCCCATAGAATGAATTTTATTCTTGCCGGCCTCTTTCATGGAAACGAAACGAACGAGCCCTGGGAAAAAAATCCGAGTTTTTGCGGCCGCTTCTTTTCTCAACGACATGGGCTCGGACATCATCTATCCCATCTGGCCCCTTTTTGTCACCCAGGTTCTCAGGGCCAACATGGCTGCTCTGGGTTTTCTCGACGGACTCGGCGACGCCCTTGTCTCCCTCTCCCAGGCTGCTTCCGGGTATTTCTCGGACCGGATTCGGAAGCGAAAAATTTTCATCTGGACAGGGTATCTTTGTGGCTCGGCTTCGAGGCTGGGCTATGCCCTCTCGACGGTGTGGACCCACCTCATCCCCTTCCGCATCCTCGATCGGGTGGGAAAAATAAGAAGTGCACCACGGGACGCCATGGTGGCGGATATGACCTCGGCCAGCGACCGCGGCCGGAGTTTTGGCCTTCTCCGCGCTATGGACAACCTCGGCGCTGTCTGTGGCGTCCTCCTCTGCATCGCCTTGCTCAACCTGCTCGGCTTCAGGCTTCTCTTCGCCCTGGCTGCCTTGCCTTCCCTCCTTAGCGCCCTCCTCATCGTTTTTTTCATTAGAGAAAAAAGAAGCGATGGAAACAGGCTTTATAAAGGCCTGGCCTTAAAAGACCTGAGCCGAAATTTCCGCCTCTACCTTTTCCTCAGTGCTCTTTTCTCTCTGGGCGCCTTTAGCTATTCTTTTCTTCTCGTGTTTGCTAAGGTGCATGGCTTTAAGGTGGCTTTTGTTCCCGTCCTTTATTTGATTTATACTGCCAGTGCGTCGCTTTTCTCCTTCCCTTTTGGCAGGCTCTCGGACAGGATTGGCGGGAAAGCAGTCCTCTATCTAGCTTTTCTTTTTTGGAGCGCTGTGTGCATCGGGATGGTTGCCTCACCGAGCCGCCCTCTCATCATCCTCATTTTTGTCCTCTACGGCGTCCACAAGGCTGCCCTCGAGCCCGTCCAGAGGACCCTTGTCTGCGACCTCTCGCCTCTTCAATTTCGGGCCAGTTGCCTCGGTGGCTACCAGATGGTCATCGGCCTCTGCGCTCTCCCCGCTTCCCTTGTTGCTGGCCTTCTCTGGGACAAAATCGGAATGGAAGCGCCGTTTGTTTTTTCCCTGGCGCTTACGTTTCTTGCGGCTGGCCTCCTTCTTTTCGTCAGAAAAGAATCCGCCACCTTGTCCCTTTGATTCTCTTCCTCAACAATCGAGCCCCCTTTCATCCTTGAGCTTTCTGAATATCTTATCTTGATTCTTTTTCACCTGTTTGGATACACTTACGGCAATGATTGATGTCCAAGAGCACTTCTACGATGATGACCCCGGACAAGGGCACCCTGATGTTCGGACGCGACTCAAAGATGCCTTCTATTTTTTCCTTGGCAATGGGCTGATTCAAGCGGCCGTTCAGATTGCTCCATCGGGCGAAGGGACGCCACTCGGGCTCCTCATCATGAATCCTGAGCGATTGGCCAAAAAAAGAGAAGCGCTGACCATGAGCCCTGAATCAGGCCTGGAAGATACGATGGTTGAAATCCTCTCTGCAAATAGAGCCTGGACGTGCCGCGAGAGCGCTGTCGATGCCCATTGGTCCAGGGACCATAGAATTCCAGCTGTCCGGGCGAGGTGGAGAAATCCGATATTTGAGGTAAATGAATTTTTTTATTGTCCCGAATTGGATAAGCCCCTCTTGGCACGAGAAGTTCGTGTGAAAAATCTCAAGAAAAAATCAGTCACGGTGGCAATTAGCACTGGCTGCCTGGGGTATTTCGTTGGAAAAAAGATAGCCCTGCGGGGCGGAGAAGAGAAAAAAGTCTTTTTCCGATACACCCTCGATCGGTCCAAAAATAGAGTGCGTCTCTTCTTAAAACCTGAATTGAAGCTTCAACCGAATGTTTTTCATTTTTGGGAAAAAGCGGCGGAGGTCATTTCAGACAGCCCTCTGTTGAATCATTACTTCTCTGCGGCCCGGTCGCAACTGCCAGCCGTTATTTCCAAATCGGGCCGCGTTGACGGTAGCATCTGGCAATACAACCGGGAGTGGGTCCGAGACCAAGCGATGTTAGCCATAGGGCTAACATTATCTGGATTTCATGGCAAAGCGCGAGTTATCCTCGAGCGCCTTATTTCTGAGTTCGTCACCGACGACGGCCAAACGATTGATTCGAGTGAAATACGCCAACTCGAGGAAGTGGAACTGGACCAGAATGGCGCACTCCTCCATGCATTGAAGCATTATATCCTCTGGACTGGGGATGTCAGCTTGATAACGAAGAACTGGGAAAAGGTCCGAGCGACGGCAGACTATCCGCTCCAGCCCGCCTTCAGACATGTTCCTTCGGGACTCCTGGCGAACACAAGAGAATACTGGGAAAGACATAGGGCTTTTGGCATCCAGAAAGGAATAGAGCTGGCCCATCAAGTTTTTGTCACAATAGGGCTGGCTGATGCGGCCTGGTTTGCCCGCTTGGTCGGGAGAGAAAGGGATGCCCTTCGTTGGGAGGCTGAAGCAGGCCGATTAAAGCAGGCTTGCCTTAAAGATAGACATTACAGCTTGGTGGAAAAAGGTCGGCTGATTAAAAGAAGATCGGTTGACGGCTGCGTGCAGAATTCCATTCAGGCTTTGCCTGAAGCCAGGCTTCCCTCCGGTGTTCCCTTGGCCCTGAAGAAAGCCCACAGGCTCAATCCCGATACATCGACTATGCTTCCCATAGCCTTTGAGTTTGTGCCTGCCCATTCTTCTCTTGCTAAAAACACGATGAAAGCTGTTGAGCTTCTCTGGAATCAAGCCTGGGATGGGGGTGGGTATGGACGCTATCACGTGAGCTCCGAGCCCGATTCGCCAGGCCCCTGGCCTTTTCCTTCTCTTTTTGTCGCCCGAGCCTACGCTGAAATGTCGGAAGGGGAGAAAGTGTGGCCAATCTTAAAGTGGCTGAATACGCTTCCCGGTGCGCAGTCGGGCGCCTGGTTCGAGTTCTACGGGAAAAGGCTGGCGCCTCCGTTCCCCCAGGTGGGGGTGATTCCCTGGACCTGGGCAGAAATCATCATCTTGATTGTCCATCATATCCTCGGGATCAGGCCCCAGCCCGACTGCCTTCTCATTCGTCCTAAGCTTCTGCCGGGCATAAGGAAAATCAAAGCCTCGTTCCCTCTCCGAAACGCCCGGCTTTTCGTTGAAATTGAGGCTGATTCTCGAAAAGATTCTCTCCTTGTTACATCCAATAGCCGGGTTCTCAGGGTTTCCAAAACGGAAGCGGCTCTGGCCTATTCAAAAAGAGACATCCTGGCCAAAATTCTAATTCCTCTAACAGGATAAAAGGAGGTGAAAATGGCCGCAAAAGCCCGCCTCAAAAAAGAGCCGAGGACGCCATTTCCGGGTGTTTTTTGGGTCGCCAACAGCATAGAAGTCCTGGAGAGGTTCGCCTATTACGGAATCTACTTCGGCTTCGGCATCTACATGCAGTCTCTGGGTTACTCGCGCGGGGAGCTCGGGATTGTCCAGAGCATCTTCCTTCTTCTTTCGTACGGAATCCCTGTCTTCTCAGGAACATTTGCCGACAGATACGGGTTTAAGAATCTCCTGATTGTTTCCTATCTCGCTTACTTGCCCACTATTTTGCTTCTCATCGTCACCAAGAGTTTCTCCGGAATTGCCCTCACTATGCTTTCTATCGGATTGGCCGCGGGAATCTTCAAGCCGCTTATCTCAGGGACAGTCCGCGCCGTGACCGATAAGACCAACAAAACGCTCGGGTTTGGTATTTTTTACGCTATGGTCAATGTGGGAGGTTCCTTCGGCCCTATAATCGCCGGCAAGCTTCGGGCTATTTCCTGGAATTATGCTTTCCTGGCAGCTGCGGTGTGCATCGTCATCATGCTGCTGATTACCATCTTCTTCTACAAAGAACCGCGCCGGGAAATTGAGGGCATCACCCTGAGACAGAAGTTTAAAGATATGGGGGTTGCCTTTTCTGACATCAAATTCACGATGATGATTCTCATCCTGGGTCTCTTCTTCTGGCTTCCTTTCTGGTGCTTTTTCAACCTGTGTGCGGTCTACGTGGATTCAAACCTGGACACGGCCCGATTGTATTTGAGCATGAAAAGTGCTCTCGGTGGGGGCATCGCCAATTTCCTCTCTCACACCGATGAACATGGGGTGCGGCGCATTCTGGGCGAGACCATATCCCATACGGGCTGGATCATCATGGTCTTTCAGGTTCTCGTCTCCAGGGTGGTCGAACGTTTTCGAGCCATTCCCACCTTTCTTTTCGGCCTTTTCGTCCTGGCCTGCGGGTTTGGTGTCATTGGCTTTGCTAGGACGTCCGCTCCGGCGCTCATTTTTCTTGGAATATTCCTTTTTGCCGTCGGTGAGATGATTTCTTCTCCCCGGATTCAGGAGTACATCACCTGGATTGCGCCCAAAGAAAAGGCTGGGCTATACATGGGCTTAAATTTTCTGGCCCTGATGATTGGAGGCGCCTTGAGCGGGGTCACCTATACCTGGCTCTCTGGAAAGTTTATCGATGCGGGCCACGCTGAATACGTCTGGTATGTCCTGGCCGGGCACATGGTCCTGGCCATCATCATCCTCGTTGTCTTCGTCCGGATAGCCGGAGAGTTCAAGGAAAGGTCCGAGTAGTGAAGAACCGATGCGCTGCGAAGGATAGCACCCCTCCTTTGACAAAGCTGGCGCCACCGGCACAAAAAGCACGAAGACAAAGCAATAAAAAATAAGGAGAAAAAAATGCTCATCGAGGAAAAAGTGAAACAAGCCATAGGGATTTTAAACGAAAACAACGTCGACTGCTGGATAACCTTTGTGAGGGAAAGCGGGATAGTCCGCGACCCCATGCTGGACTACCTCATCCAGGCGGATGTCACCTGGCATTCAGCCTTCATCATCACCCGAGCCGGAGAATCCTACGCTATCGTCGGTCAAATGGACCAGAAAACCATCGAAGACCTGGGGGTCTACAAACATGTCTTGAGCTACGTCAAAGGAATCAAAGATCATCTGACGAATACCATAAAAGAAATCGATCCCTCCTCTATCGCTTTGAACTATTCGAAAGGGAGTGAAATCAGCGATGGGTTGACCCATGGGATGTATCTGACGCTCCATGAACTTCTGTCTGAAATCGGGTATGCGGATAAAATCATTTCGGCGGAGAAGATTGCATCGAGCCTCAAGGCTCGAAAAACCGAAGATGAGCTCCAGCGCATGAAGACAGCGATTGAACAAACCCTGGATATCATTCGCGCAGCTTCTTCCTTCATCGCGCCGGGAAAAACCGAAAAAGAAATCGCTGACTTCATGATTAAAGAAGTGGAGAGGCGCAACCTGAATTTCGCCTGGGAAAAGTCCCATTGTCCGGCCGTATTTACCGGGCCGGAGACAGCTGAAGCCCACTACAAACCCACCGACCGCAAAGTGGAGCGAGGCCATATTCTCAACATGGATTTCGGAGTCAAGTTCGAGGGCTACTGTGCCGATATCCAGAGAACTTTCTATGTCCTGGGAAAGGACGAAAAAAAGGCACCTCCCGATGTCCAAAGGGGATTCGATACCATCGTCACGGCCATCGAACTCGCTCGAAAAGCTATAAAACCGGGTGTTCTGGGAGTGGATGTCGACAGAGTCGCCAGGGATTACATTGTTGCCCAAGGATATGAGGAATTCCCCCACGCTCTTGGCCATCAGGTCGGACGATTTGCCCACGACGGAACAGCGCTGCTAGGTCCGGCATGGGAAAAATATGCCCAGAAGCCTTTCCTGCCGTTGGAAGAAGGGATGGTCTTTACCATCGAGCCCAGGCTGAAAGTTGCCGGAAAGGGGATCGTGACTATCGAGGAAATGGTCGTTATTACCCGGGACGGTGCCGAATTTCTCGCCGACCCGCAGAGAGAATTGAATTTAATAGCCTGAACTTTGAGCGCAAGCACCGGGCTGCTTTTATTGACAACAGCGGCACTTCTTCTTTACAGTGGAAAAGAAAATAGCTTCGAGCTCGAAGACAAGGAGGTTTCTGTGAAGGAAAAGACTGTGACTCTCAAGGACGGGAAAGAAGTTGTCATCCGTTCCTTGAGCATGAAAGACCTGGACATTTTGATGGATTTTTACTGCTCTCTTCCGCCCGAGGACCGGAGGTATCTCCGGGTGGATGTCACCAACCGTGAAGTTGTAGCCCAAAGAATGAAACTCATGGAAAAGGGAAATGTCTATCGTCTCATCGCTCTTGATGGAAAAAGGATTGTGGCTGATGGAAGCCTCGAATTAAGCGGCGAAGAATGGAAACGCCACCAAGCCGAAATCAGGGTGATCGTGGACAGGGCCTACCGCCGCCGCGGCCTCGGGATGGCCATGATTCGGGAACTTTACTTCCTGGCCGCCGAGAGAAACGTCGAAACCATCGTCGCTAAAATGATGAGGCCGCAGAAAGCAGCCTACAAAATTTTTCATCAGCTTGGCTTCAGGGAAGAAGCTTTGCTTCCGGATTATGTCAAGGACCTTTCGGGAAAAACCCAAGACCTTCTCATCATGGTCTGCGACCTCAAGGACATGTGGAAAGAGCTGGACCATCTGTACAGCGATTCGGACTGGCAACGCTGCCGTTAGCTCAACCCACATCCAGGAAAGATTGAGTGAAACGCCCTGTCTTCGTCATCATTCAGTTCGTGTTCTTTATCCCTTCTTTTTTAGCTAGCACCCCCCTAGTCCGGCCAAAAATAGGGCTGGTCCTCAGCGGAGGAGGAGCTAAGGGGCTAGCCCATATCCCAGTGCTCAAATGCCTTGATGATCTTGAAATTCCTGTCGATTTTATCGCTGGCACAAGCGCCGGTGGGATTATCGGTGCGCTCTATGCAATTGGCTACAGCGGGCACGATATTGACCAAATCAGCCGGGCCATTGACTGGTTCGACCTCTTCACCGACCGGCCGCCACGCCGGATGCTACCATTTTTTGAAAAAAGCACGGACGGGCTCTATCAGCTGGAATTCTTTTTTCAGCGAGGTATCCCCCGACCACCGAGCGGCCTCATCTTCGGGCAGAAGTTCCTCCAGCTTTTTTCTGAACTGACCTTTCCTTTGCCGGGCGATGTTGATTTCGATCAGCTTCCTATCCCCTTCCGTTGCGTCGCCGTGGATCTCATCTCTGGCCAAAAGGTGGTGTTGAAAAGGGGCTCGCTCATTAAGGCCATGCGAGCTACGATGGCTGTCCCGACTATTTTCAGCCCTGTCGAATGGGATGGCCTCCTGCTCACGGATGGAGGTGTCCTCGACAACCTTCCTGTCGATGTGGTCAAAGAAATGGGAGCCGAATTCGTGATTGCGGTTGACCTGGGCTCCCCCCTTCTCGAAAAGGAGGAACTCGCTGCTGCCGACAGAGTCCTTGCCCAGACCCTTCGTATTGTCGAAGCTGAACAGAAAAAAAAGAATCAAGACCAGGCCGACATCCTGATTGTACCCGACATGAAAGGACTGGGAAGCATGGATTATTTCTTCCCGGAAAAACTGGCCAGGATAATAGACCGGGGCGAAGCAGCGGCTCGAGAGGCTCGGCCAGCTTTCATTTCCCTTAAAGAAAAATATCGATTAAAAAGGGAGAAGAAAGAAAAGTCACCTCTAATCCAGAGGCAAAAAAGATTCCTTCTCGAGCGGGTCACCGTTCGAGGAAATGATAAGCTTCCGACACCCTTTATTTGTCATTCGCTTGGCTTGAAGCAGGGCCAGTTTGTGGATGAGAAAGTTCTTAACCGCCGGATTATGGAGCTCTACGCCCTTGGCTATTTCGAAAGTATCCAATCGGCGGTCTTTCCTCTCGACCAGGACAAACTCGAGCTCGATTTGACCGTCAAAGAAGTGCCAAGGGAAAAACTGAGGGTGGGTCTTGGCTATGATGACTTCCGGAAATTGGTCGTATCCGGCAGGACTGTCCTGACCAACCTTCCTCTGCCCGGAATGCGTCTGGAGAATGGACTCGAGCTAATCGGGCTAACCCGGTTCCGGTCGGGCCTTTATTTCTTTCCTCCAATGCTCGGTTTCCCACTTTATCCTTTTCTCGAGGTTCAATATCAGGGAATCCCCACTCGGCTCTACAACGGACAAGGAAATCAGATTGCCACCTACCAAATGAATTCCAGCACTTTAAGAGCTGGTCTTGGACTTCTCGTTGAGAAGGAATTCAATCTGGAATTATCCTATGCGGTGGAGAACATGAACATCGAGGCGATTCAAGGGGCACCATTCGTCGACCTGATGATGAAGCGGAAAGACCATCTGGAGACATTCAACCTGACGGCCAAAGTTGATACGCTCGATTCCGTCTGGAGGCCAAAGAAAGGATTCCGGCTGGACGTGGACTACGAGGGTAGCTATGCGTTTACGGGCACCTCTCATCCCTACCAACGATTCGAAGTTAGCCTGGACGTTCATACGTCTTTGCAGCCCAATCACATCCTCCGCCTTTATGGCTTTTTAGGGATGTCCTCAGGCGATTTGCTTTTCTTCAAGTTTTTCAACGCCGGACACCCGAGGACTTTTCTGGGGATGGGATATGATCAGCTGTGGGGCAACAAGATAAAAATTGTCCGGGCGGACTACTATTACAAGCTCACCAACTTCCTTTATCTCACAGCCGCGGCCAACCTGGCCTTCGATTTTGAGCAGCGATGGGCAAATGTCGTCTACTCTCCAGAACTCCTCTGGGGTACAGGAATCGGCATCCATGTTCCGACGCCTGCCGGACCGATAGATTTGATTTACAGCTTAGGCAGCAAAAGTTTTCTCCAACCACGAGTCGCCCGCAGCGTCCTTTATTTTTCGCTTGGAGCTAAGTTTTAGATGTCAAGGCCGCTTCAGAAAAGTTATTCTTCTTCGGGTTTGACTCGGCCTTCTTTAATGGCCTCGGCGATAATCTTTTGCTGGATCTGAGCAGGAACTTCCTCGTAGTGAGAGAATTCCATCAGGAATGAGCCTCGACCACCGGTAATGGAAGTGAGGGTCGGCTCGAAGTCAAGCATTTCCGCCATGGGCACCAGGGCTTTGATAATCCTCATGTTCCCTTTTTGCTCCATCCCCTGCAGCTTTCCCCGCCGGCCGTTGAGGTTGCCCATGATGTCTCCCATGTAAGCTTCTGGCGTGTACACCTCAAGGCTCATGATGGGCTCAAGCAAAGTGGGCTTGGCCTCCTTCATCCCTTTTTTGAAGGCCATGGAAGCGGCAATTTTGAAAGCAATGTCTGAGGAATCCACTTCGTGATAGCTGCCGTCATAGAGGATGACTTTGAAATCAATCGTCGGGTATCCGGCCAGGACGCCTTTCTTCCGTGCTTCCTGGATACCTTTTTCAATGGACGGGATAAAGTTTTTGGGAATCGCCCCGCCGAAAATCTTATCCTCGAACTCAAAGTCCCTCCCTCGCGGCAGTGGCTCCATCTTGATCTTGACATCGCCATATTGGCCGCGTCCACCGGTCTGGCGTTTGTATTTACCCTGGACATCAGACCTGCCCTTAATGGTTTCTTTATAGGCAATCTTGGGTGGCTTCAGAAGGACATCGACGTTGTACCGTTTTTTCAGCCGGTCGGTGATAATTTCCACATGAAGCTGCCCGTTTCCCGAAATTAGCAGCTGACCCGTTTCAGCATCCCGTTCAATCCGGACTGTAGGGTCTTCGTCGGTAATGCGATGGGTAGCCTGAGAGATTCTATCCTCGTCTGCCCGCGTCTTGGGCTCGATGGCGAAGGAAATAGAGGGCTCAGGAAATTTGATCCGGGGGAAAATAATATCAGCCCCTTTGGCGCAAAGGGTGTCGCCCGTCATCGTCAGCTTGAGCTTGGATGTGGCGACGATATCTCCAACCTTAGCCTGGCCAGCCGGGATTTGCTCCTTGCCCTGGAGGAAGAAAAGCCCACTGAGCTTCTCATCAGAATCCTGGCTGGAGTTGGTGACCACAGCATCGGGGTTTATTCGGCCTGAAAAGACCCGGAGCAGGGAAATGCGGCCTGTGTAAGGGTCAGAAATGGTCTTGAAAACGAGAGCTGCAAAAGGCGCTTCCAGAGAAGGCTGAATCGTCCCCTCACTCCCTTTGATCGTCGCCTTTGCCTCTCCCCTGTCAATGGGCGAAGGCAGCAAGTCGAGGGCAGCCTCCGCAAGAAGCGGCGGCCCAATATTGGTCAATGAGGAACAAGCGAAAACAGGAAAAAGCTGCAAGTTGAAGACCGCCTTTTTCAACCCGGCCAGGATTTCCTCCTCCGAAAGCTCCCCTTTTTCCAAGTATTTTTCCATGAGTTTTTCATCATTCTCGGCAATCATCTCGATGAGCTCTTCTCTTTTTTTCTCTGCCTCTGCAACGAGCCCAGCGGGAATGTCCTCTTCGCGGAAACGGCCGCTTTCATCTCTCTCGAAAACCATCGCTTTCATCCGCCGCAAGTCCACCACGCCTCTGAAATCCTTTTCCTCGCCGAGAGGAATCTGGACAGGGATAGCCTGCCGGCCAAAAAACTGACGAATGGAATCGAGAGTCCGGTTAAAATTGGCGTTCTCCCGGTCAAGTTTGTTGACCACAATCAAGCGCGGCAAACGGAATCCCTCGAGCATTTCCCAGACCTTTTCCGTCCCGACCTCGACGCCAGCCACACCGCAGACAAGGACGATGGCGGCGTCTACTGCCCGCAGGGCTGCCTGCGTATCCCAGAGAAAATTGCTATAGCCAGGCGTGTCGAGGCAAACAAACTTATGGTCTTTAATTTCAAAAAAGCAGGCAGCAGAGCTGATGGATATTTTGCGCTCGATCTCTTCCGGTTCAAAGTCGGTGACCGTATTGCCTTTCTCCACCTTGGTCAGCCGGGAAGTGACACCAAAATCATAGAGCAAGGCTGAAGCCAGGGAAGTTTTTCCGCAGGAACCGTGTCCAACAAGGGCAATGTTCCGAATTTTTTCGGGTGCATAATCTTTCATCTTTGGGCCTCCACAGGATAATGGGCGACTGTTTGGTTAGCCTTTAAGAAACAAAAACCCAAGACTACAAAGGCAAAGCCTATCATACACCAAAAGCTCCCTTTGGCTCAAGAACAATCCGGCCCTGGATAAAAAAGTCCCGTTCTCTTAATCCCTGGAGCCTTTTTCCCGGAGGAGAGCCTGGAATTCGGAAGGAAGAGGGGCGTAAAATTCGCAGAGCATCCGCGTCACCGGGTGGGCAAAGACAATCCTCCAGGCATGGAGGTACAACCGGGAGAATCTTTTTTGCTTATCTTGTCCCCCATAGCGAGGGTCCCCAGCAATAGGATGGCCGGCAGCAGCAAAATGAACGCGGATTTGATGGGTCCTCCCGGTCACCGGCTTTATCTCGATTAGAGTATAATCTCCGACCACCTTTTTGACTGAATACAGGGTCAGGGCTTCTCGTGGTTTTTTGGTCCGGATTGAGATCCGCTGCCTGTGCTTTGGATGCCGTCCGATCGCCCAGTCAATTTTTCCTTCAGGGACCTGAACTTGACCCTTCACCAGGCCAAGATAGATTTTTTCCACCTCCCGAGCCTTGAATTGTCGCTTGAGCTCGGTGTACGCTCTCTCGCTTCTGGCGACGACCATCACGCCCGACGTTTCCTTATCAAGTCTATGGACGATGCCCGGCCTCTGCGGATGCCCAATTTTCTCAATCCCCGGAAAATGAAAAAGGAGAGCGTTGACCAGGGTTCCTGCCTGAATACCAGCGCCCGGATGGACAGTCAGACCTGCCTGTTTGTTGAGGACGATGATGTGCTCATCGCAGTACAGGATGTCCAGAGGGATGTTTTCAGGCAAAAGAAGGTCTGGCTCTTCTCGCGGCAGCTCCACTTCGACGACATCGCCAACTCTCAGCTTGTGTGCTGGCTTGGAAACGGCCCGGTTGACCAACACCTTATGTTCAGCAATCAATTTCTGAGCTTGAGCCCGCGTCAAGTCCTTAAGGTTGGCCGAAAGAAAAACATCCAGCCGCCGGCCAAACCCGAAAGAACGAGTAATAAAAAATTTTCTTTCAACCACCTTTTTTCCGACTGAAGATGGCCATCAAGAGAAAGCCAAAGATGACCCCGAGGACGCAAAAAAACTGCGGCCAAGTGAAGCTGAGGTAAGGCGAGCTCGCTCGGATCAGGAAAGCGCGGTCAGGATGGTCTCCCCGGTAGAATTCCGTAAAATAGCGAATCAATGAATAATTAATGATATAAAGGCTAAACACTTGCCCTTCGAACTTCTTTTTCCGAAGCCCAAAATAGAGAAGGAAAAAATTCAGGAAATTAAGGGCCGATTCATAGAGCTGGACCGGGTGGAGAGTTTCGTTGAGGGGCACACCGGTGAGGTTATGAGCATAAGAACTGGTAAACTCGACCCCCCAAGTCGTTTCACACGCCCGGCCGTAGCAACACCCGGCCATGAAACAGCCGATCCGGCCAAACCCGTGGCCGAGGGCCAAGGAGGGGGCGGCAATATCCGCCACCCTCCAGGTGGGGAGGTTTTTTCGACGGAAATACCACAGGGCGAAGAGAACACCGAAGACAAGCCCCCCTTGAAAAACTCCACCCGAGCGAGCTAAGCTCAACAACTCACCGGGATACTGAGTATAATAAGAAAAATTGCTCACCAAAAGCACGACCTTTGCTCCAACTAAGGAGACCAGGATTGTATAGACGCCGGCGTCGAGAACCCGAGTGGAATCGAGCCCCTGTTTTTTCGACTGACGATAAAGAAACCACAGGGCCAGCGCTACGCCGATAGCCATCATGAGGCCGTACGAATGAATGGTCAGAGGCCCTAAGCGGAAGAGCACGGGGAACATCCGGTTCTCCTTGTCAAGAAAAAGAAAAAGACGAGCCCGGCCCCAATCGTGATGCAGGAATCGGCGATATTAAAAAAGGGCCAGTGCCAGCGGCGGAAGTAAAAATCAAGCCAGTCGATCACATAGCCGCGGAAAACGCGGTCGATGAGGTTTCCAAGCGCGCCTGCCATGATGAGAGAAAGAGAAATTTTCAAACCCCGCTCCGTGGCGGGTGTTCTAATAAAATAATAGATGACAAGCGCCAGTGCCGTTAGAGAAGCAACGGTTAAAAGCATATAAACCACCGGGTTGTTTGCCCGGCCAAAGGCTCCAAAAATAGCTCCCCGGTTGTGGATTTGGGTGATGTTAAAAAAACCGGGGACGACAGGCACGGTGGAATGAAGCATAACCTTCTTGCTGACTAACCACTTGCTGACTTGGTCGGCAACGACGAGAAGTCCCATCAGGATAAGAAAAGGGACTGACTTTTTCATCTCCGGATAGCCCTGACTACATCCTCGCACCGGCGGCAAAGCTGGGGATGATCGCGACTCTGCCCAACATAGGGAGAATAGTTCCAGCATCGCTGACATTTCTCGCCAGGTGCCCGCCCGACTTTGACCTCTGTCTTCCCGGACGCACTCGGTTCAAGCACGACCGAGGAAACAATGAACAGGGTGGAGAGCTCTTTTTCATACCTTGCTAAAAAGGCTGTGTCTTCAGCAGAAGCTCTGAGCCTCACTTCTGCCTCAAGCGAATTCCCGATGAGTTTCGCTTCCCTCGCCTTTTCCAGCTCCTTGAGCACCAATTCGCGGAGAGCCAGGAGCCTCTCCATATCGCGTTCGACCTCTTCAGGGAGCCAGGACTCCAAGAAGCGGGGAAAGGACTCCAGGTGGACCGATTCTTCCTTTTCCGGAAAAGAGGGGAGGTACTGCCAGGCCTCCTCAGCCGTGAAGGGCAAAATCGGGGCCATCAAAACGAGCGTCTCCTTGAGGATTCGAAAAAATGCTGTCTGGCCGCTTTTCCTGAGAACGGATTGCGGAGCCGAGCAGTAAAGCCTGTCCTTGATCACATCCAGATAAAAGGCGCTGAGTTCGACTGAAAAAAAGCTAAAAATCGCATGGAAGACGATGTGGAACTCGTAAGCCTGATAAGCCTTGAGGATGCGTTTTCCGACGGCGGCCATTTTCTGTAAGGCCCAGCGGTCGAGGAGGAGCATCTCGCTGACCGGAACAGAATCAACGGCCGGGTGGAAATCATAGAGATTCCCCAGCAAAAATCGCCAGGTATTCCGAATCTTGCGGTAGGCATCGACGAGCCGCTCAAGGATTTCTGGCCCCAGCCTGGCGTCTTCCTTGTAGTCGAGCATCGCCACCCAGAGGCGAAGGATTTCAGCGCCATTCTGGGAGATAATCTCTTCGGGTTCGATGAAGTTCCCGAGCGACTTGGACATTGCCCGTCCTTGTTCATCGAGGACGAAGCCATGGGTGATGCACGTTCGGTAGGGAGAGGCATCCCTGGATCCGACCCCGATGAGGAGAGAACTGTTGAACCATCCCCGGTACTGGTCGTGGCCTTCGATATAGACATCAGAGGGCCAGGGCAGGTCCGGCCTTTTTCCGAGAACGGAATGACTAGCTCCAGATTCGAACCAGACGTCAAGGATATTGCTTTCCTTTTCGAATTTCTCCCCGCCGCACCGGGGACAGCGCGTCCCTTCGGGAAGAAGCTCCTCCGCGGCCTTAATGAACCAAGCGTTTGACCCCTCCCGCGAAAAAATATCGGCGACGGCGAGCGCGATTTTCTCCGAAGCAAGGATATAGCTACACCCCTGACAGGTAAAGGCTGGAATGGGCACTCCCCATAAACGCTGGCGAGAGATGCACCAGTCTGGCCGGTTGCTCATCATGTTGGCAATTCTCTCTTCTCCCCACGACGGAATCCAGCGCACCTTCTGGATTTCGGCCAGGGCCTTCTGCCGGAGGTTCGCATGGTCGAGGGAGATAAACCACTGGGCTGTGGCGCGAAAGATAACCGGATTCTTGCACCGCCAGCAGTGAGGGTAGGAATGGGTGACCGTGTCCTCTTTGAGGAGAGTTCCCTCCCGCCTCATATCTTCAGTGATCCGCCGGTTGGCCTCAAAGACATGGAGGCCTCCGTAGCGTTCAACCTGGGGAATAAATTTTCCCTCGCTGTCGACAGGGGTATAAATGTCCAGGCCATAAGCGAGGCCGGTGAGATAATCTTCGTGACCGTGCCCGGGCGCAGTGTGGACACATCCTGTACCATCCTCGAGGGTTACATAATCGGCGAGAACGAGCTTCGATTCTCGGTCAATCCATGGATGGCGGGCCTTCAGCCCCTCCATTTCTTTGCCCGGAAATGAGACTAAAATTCTTGGGTTGGAAAAACCAAGTTCCTCAGCCAGAATAGGCAGAAGTCTTTTCGCAGCGATATATACTTCTTCTCCAACTGTAAAGGCGGCATATTCGTGCTCGGGATGAAACGCGACTGCCAGGTTGGCGGGGAGGGTCCACGGCGTCGTCGTCCAGATAAGAATGTAAACCTTCTTTCCGGCCAGAACCGGGAACTTCACGGAGAGGTCGGAAAGAAGAGGAAACTTGACATAAATCGAGGGTGAGGTGCGGTCTCGATATTCTATTTCCGCCTCAGCCAGGGCAGTCTGACAATGAAAACACCAGTGAACAGGCCGAAGTCCTTTGTAGACATTCCCTGAGGCAAAAAAAGCGGCCAAATGACGAAGGACATCGGCCTCGTACTCAGGGTCCATCGTCAAATAGGGACGGCTCCATTCCCCGAAAACTCCGAGCCGCTTGAACTCTTCACGCTGGATATTGATGAACTTCTCCGCGTACTTCTTGCACTCGTCGCGGAAAGCAAGAATCGAGATCTCCTTCTTCTTCTCCCCAAGGAGTTGGTCGACTTTGATTTCGATGGGCAGTCCATGGCAATCCCAGCCAGGAAGGTAAGGAGAAAGGAAGCCCTCCATCGTTTTTGTCTTGACAATGAAGTCCTTCAAAATCTTGTTGAGGGCGGTCCCAAGGTGGATTCTTCCGTTAGCATAGGGAGGGCCATCGTGGAGGACAAAAGGGGGAGCGCCGGCTCGTTTCTTCAAAATCTTGCTGTAGAGGTCAGTCTCTTCCCACTTTCTTAAAATCTCCGGCTCCTTTTGGGCAAGCTTCGCCTTCATCGAAAAATCAGTTTGGGGCAGGTTGAGGGTGCTCCGAAAATCCAGCTCTCGACTCATTCGTTTCTCAGCTCTCTCAATTTTATTTTGAGATTATAGACCAATTGGAAGGGGGAGACAATACCCTCCGGCTGACTGTTTTGATAAAATGGATGATTAGAAAGCGAGAATGGTTATCAAATGCTTCAGCAAAAGCAGCATCTGAGATACGGTCAATTTCATTGGCCGGCCGCTTTATTCTCGATGGTCCTTTTAGCCTGGCCAACTTTCTTCTCGGGCCTGGAAAAAAAAGCCGAAAACCAGCTGTCCGAAATATTGACAAAAATCTATCACGAGATGAAGGAATTCAACCTTTCTCCTGACGAGGGTTTTCTCCGTGGAGATTTCTTTATCGGGACAGATGACGATGATGATACTTATAAAGACACCCATGTCTCGATTCTCGTTCAGGATGTCCAAAATCAAAAAAAAATGAAAATTCAGCTCACAGAAATGGAACCGGCCAAGGAAAATCGGCGGGTCAAGTATGCGGGGAGGTCAAGAACGATTGGCTGCCTCATTGAAGGAGATAGGGTGAGCACCGTATCGTCCGATTATTTAGAAAAAGAAATGAGAAGGCTCGCCGAAGGAATTCTTCGCGCGGTCAGGGCGAAGAAGAAGCTGCTCAATCTTTACGGAAGTGGGCGCCAAGGCTGAGGGGATTAGCCAGAGCGGCGTGAGTAATCATCAAAGCCACCTGGATTCCGTGTTTGAGGGCGACAATTTTGGGGTCCATCCTCGCTTCCTTATAGAACTTTTCAATCCGATGGCGCAGATACTCCAGGTCCGCCTTGGCCCGCTCGAGCCTTTTCCGGGTCCGGATAATCCCCGCATAATTCCACATCGTCGACCGGATGGCCAGCCAATCTTGGTTGATGAGGGCGGGGTCAATCTCCTCTTCTTTCTCGGGATAATACCAGGGATGGATTTCCGAGGGCTGGTAAGGGGGGGTAGGGTCAAAATGGGCCGCAATATCCTGGGCCGCCCGTGTCCCCCAAACGAGACCTTCAAGAAGCGAGGTCGAGGCCAGCCGATTGGCGCCATGGACGCCCGTGCAGGAAACTTCGCCAACGGCATATAAACCACGTAGGGTGGTTTTTCCCCATGTGTCCACAAGGACTCCGCCGCAGCAATAATGGGCCGCCGGGACAACGGGGATCGGCTCTTTGGTGATATCAATCCCGTACTGGAGACATGTTTTGTAAATATTAGGAAACCTTTTCTTGATGTCCACTTGGGCATAACTGGCAAGGTCAAGCAGAACATAGCTGGAGTTGCTGTTGACCATTTCTTCATAAATGGCTCTTGTAACTTCGTCGCGAGGGGCCAGGTCTTTCTTGTGGGAGTACTTTTCCATGAACGTTTGACCTTCTTTGGTCTTAAGCCGCGCCCCTTCCCCACGAACGGTCTCGGAAATCAAAAAGCCACCGGCATCCCGATGGAAGAGGGAAGTCGGATGGAACTGGATATATTCCATGTTGACGATCCGGGCTCCGGCCCGGTGAGCCATCGCATACCCGGCTCCAATTGCATCCGGTGGGTTGGAGGTGTACAGATAGACAGCCCCACACCCGCCTGTGGCCAGGATGGTGTAAGGAGCCAAGAACGTTTTAACTCGATTTGTCCTGTTGTCAAGTACATACGCGCCAATGCACTGGGGCTCTCGGTAGTAAGCGCGGAGATTTCGGGAATGGTGAGGCACAGTCAGCAAATCCACAGCCGTATGGTCAGGGAAAAAAGTCACGTTCGAGTATTTCTGGAGAGCCTGGATAAAAGTTTCAGCAATCGTTTTCCCCGTCGTATCCTTAACATGGAGGATGCGGCGGCGCGAATGTCCGGCCTCCTGGGCATAGTCAAGTCCCTCAGGGCTGCTCCGGGAAAAGGGAATCTTTAGCTCTTGAATAAGGACTCGCTCCACCAACTCTTGCCCCTGGGTGGCCAGAACCTGGACTGCATCGGGATTATTGATTCCATCGCCCGTGTTGATAATGTCCTCCACAAGGAGCTCCACGCGGTCGTCCTTTCCCAGCGAAACAATCCCGCCCTGGGCATAATAAGTATTCGACTCCTCCAGTCGGGGGGACTTGCTCACGACGTGGATTCTAAAGCCCCTTTTAGCGGCCTCAAGGGCAGCGCTCGCGCCGGCGATGCCGCAACCCAGGATCAAAATGTCTGAACGAAAAACTTCTTCCTCAGTCATCGCTTCTGGTCGACAAACTCAAGGCTGATATCAATCGAGTTATAGGAATGGGTCAGACCGCCAACAGAAACATAATCCACCCCGAGCCGAGCGACCTGGCGGGCCTTCCCGAGGCTGACTTTTCCCGAGACTTCAACCGGAACTCGACCTCGCAACCAGCCGAGAACCTCTTTGATTTTCTTCAGGGACATGTTATCCAGCATGAGCATCGACGCCCCGGCCGCTACTGCTTCTTTTGCCTCGTCCAGGCTCGTGACCTCGACCTCGATGGGCGTGCCGGGCTTTGTTTTTTCTCGTGCCATCCGGACTGCTTCACCAACACTCCCGACTAGCCGGAGATGATTGTCCTTTATGAGGACCATGTCGGAAAGGCTAAACCGGTGGTTGACACCACCGCCCTTTCGAACCGCGTATTTTTCGAGAAGACGGAGCGTCGGCGTTGTCTTCCTCGTGTCAAGAACTTTGGTTCTCGTATGAGCCACAGCTTCGACATAGCGTCTCGTCTTGGTAGCGATGCCGCACATCCTCTGAAGAAAATTGAGGGCAGTTCGCTCTGCTTTAAGAAGCGAAATAGAAGAACCTTCCACTCTGGCCAAAACATCCCCTGGCTTGAATTCCTGGCCGTCCTCCATGCATTTCTCGAAACGCACCCGGTTGTCGACAGCCTTGAACACGCGGCGAGCGACATCCAAGCCTGCCAGAACTCCGGCCTGTTTTGCCAGGATGAGCGCCCTTGACCTGGAACGGGCAGGGACAATACTCTCTGACGTAATATCTCCCGCCGGCATGTCCTCACGAAGGGCTGCCTCGATGATGGGGTCAACTTCTTCTATCTTCATTGAAATCATTATAGGTTGAGCCAGAGAGCCAGTCAAATGAACGAGAAGCACAGGGAGAGGTTTTTTGTTGACTCAGTCTGGGTGTTCATTAAAATAGACACTGAATATGGTAAAAAAAGCGAGACCGAAGATTTCGAGCTTCAAAGGGTACATCCAGGTTTACACCGGGAATGGAAAGGGCAAGACCACAGCCGCGCTCGGGCTGGCCCTTCGAGCCGCTGGCCATGGGCTCCGCACCTACATCGGGCAATTCCTCAAGGGGCATCCCTACGGCGAGTTGCGCTCGGTCCGGAAGCTGGCGCCGTTTATCACGATTGAACAATTCGGACGGAAAGGGTTTATCCACGTGACTGAATGCCTCGAGGACGAAGACATCAACAGAGCTAAGAGGGGACTCCAGAAATGCCTCGACGCCATGCTCTCCCATAAATTCCAGGTTATCGTTCTGGACGAGATCAACGTCGCCCTTCATTTTGGTCTGCTTACTGAGAAAGAAGTCCATGCCTTCCTTGACCAGAAGCCAATAGGGGTGGAAGTCGTTTTAACCGGCCGTTATGCCCCTCCTTCCCTTTTGAAACGCGCCGACCTCATCACCGAAATGAGGGAGAAAAAGCACTATTATTCCCGAGGAGTGCGAGCGCGGACGGGGATCGAAAAATAAATCAAGGAGCTCTGAAAAGAATTTAAAAGAATTTATGAAAAAAGAAAGATTTGACGCCCTGGTCCAAGAAGCCCTGACCAGCCTTCCTCCTCGCTTTCGGAAGCTCCTTCAAAATATCGCCTTCATCGTCGAGGATTCCCCGCCACCCAGCGGGCCACACCGGGGCGGGCTGCTCGGTCTCTATCATGGTGTTCCGTTCAAACACCGCGGCTCTTCCTACGGGAACATCGCCCCTGATGTGATTGTCATCTACCAGAAGCCTATCGAAAGCCTCTGTTCCTCTGAAGAAGAAATCCGCAACCGGGTGAAGGAAGTCGTGCTCCATGAAATCGGACACTATTTTGGGCTGAGCGAAGAGGACCTGCGCAAGATCGAAGAAGAGGTCCTGAGAAGGAGGTGAACTTGGCCAAAAAGCTGAGCGGAGTGTTTGCTGCGTTGACCACTCCTTTCGAGAACGGGAATCTTTCCCTCGACAAGTTCAAAGCCAACCTCGCCCGCTATAACAAAACCAATCTTGCCGGCTACGTTGTTCTCGGCTCGACCGGAGAGGCGGTTTTCCTTAGCGATGAGGAGGCTGAAGGAATAGTCAAGGAAGCAAGGGCTAGCACCGCGCTACCCAAGAAAATCATCGTCGGCACTTCCCGGGAATCGACACGGGCGACCATTGAGTTTACCAACCGCATGGCCAAACTGGGGGCCGATTTTGCCCTCCTCAAGCCGCCTCATTATTACAAGGCTTTGATGACCCCACAAGCTCTCGCCCGTCATTTTTCCAGCGTGGCGGACAACGTCGGCATCCCGATCATCATTTATAACATCCCCCAGAATACCGGGATCCCAGCTACCCCTTCCCTTCTCGTTGAGCTCTCGCGCCATCCGAACGTCGCCGGCGTCAAGGATAGCTCGGGTATCCTTTCCAACCTCACCGAGACAATCCCTCGAGCGAGGGCTGATTTTTCTTTTCTCATTGGCGCAGGCAGCGTTTTCCTTCCCGGCTTGCTCATGGGCGCAACGGGCGGCATCCTGGCTATAGCAGCAGTCATTCCAGACCTGTGCACCAGGCTCTTTGACCTCTTCGAAGAGGGAAATATAGATGAGGCAAAAAAAATTCAGCTTCAGCTTGTCCCTTTGAACAAGCTCTTGACGCAGACTCTTGGTGTCCCGGCCCTCAAGTACGCTCTCGACCTTTTAGGTTTCTACGGCGGGTTGCCTCGATCTCCGCTTCTACCCCTGGATGAAAAGGGAAAAAAGGAAGTCAGGGACGAGCTCATGCGCCTCGATTTACTATGACAAAAAAAGAATGACCGTGCAACCTGCTTCGACCGCCCTCCCCCTGCGTTATCCCGGCAGTTTGCTCAGGCGAGGCTGACTGGGCACAAGAAGCAAACCTGGTTCCGTTGCTACCTTCCGGTCCTGGCGGGGTATCCAGGAAGCTCTTTGCTCAGGGCCCCATCCCTCATCGCCACTTACCCGGACACAGACCAGAAAAAGACCGGCCTCAGCCAGGTCTTCGACCCCACTGGAGCGGGTTGTGGGCTACAGGGCACCGCTAGCTCCCCGTCTAGCACGGTCATCTCTATTATATGCCAGCGGCAAGCTCTTGGAAAGAAGATTCTTCGGATTAGAACCGGAAGGCAAGACCAACCCGGAGAATGAATCCATTCCACAATCCGACTTCTGCTTTCCCTAACAACCCTGAGAAGACCTCACCCTTGACTCCCAAAGCGGCGTGGAGCAAAAGGAACATATCCAGCTTGATATCCCCTTCTTCGCGCAAATTATCAAAGTTCTTCGTCTCTCCCCCCTCAACTTTCCTTTGTTCACTCCCTATCTGGTAAATTCCTGCATAATTGTATCTCGCCTCTCCCTCAAGCGGGCCGATCCCAAAGCCAAGAACAAAATATGGGCTTACCCTCCAGGAAGGGACAAAGTCCCAGCGGAAATTTAAGTTCGCCGTAGTAGGGTTGGTTTCGATATGAGCGGTGGCTTCGACCGTTGCCTCGGAGCCGTCAGCATATCTTTGGGTGACCTCGCCTTCCAGCGGAATCTTGATGTGGGTTTTTTCAAAGGACAGCCCCAGGCTAAACGACCCTCGATAGCCAAGCGGGTAAAAGCGAATTTCAACGCCGTAGTTAGAGCCTTCAGACCCCAAAGAGAGCTTAGAAGAATGGGAGAGAGGAGCCAGGGAACTGCCATAAGTTGCCCTCAACTGGTCTGTAAGATGGTCGCGGATTTCGTTAGCCGCCCTTTTCTCCAGGGAAGACTCAAAAACACCCCTGGCTGGATTAAGGCTCCAGCCAGAATAGTGGACCTCGACCTCAAAGTGACCACCCCTTCTTTCCCGATATCCAGGAACGGGTGCCGCCTTCGCCTTTTGCTGGGCAGCCTCTTTCTCCCGAATAGCGGGTTCAGCGGCTGGAGGTAGCGCAGGGCTTTCCTTTGTTGCCATTTCCCTCTTTATCTCGGAGAATAAGTCGACAAATGTCTGAGGATAAAAAAGAGGCGAAATCTCCTTCTGAGGGTCGATCTCTAAAAGCCTTCGGAGAGCATTTTTGGCGTTTTCTATTTCGTTATCAAAAAAGTAGCAAAGAGAAAGGCCCATCCAGGCTCGAGAACGAAAAAGTCTATTTTCCGTTAAATTGATAACTCGAAGGTACTCTTCAGCCGCTTTCTTGTATTCCCCTTTTGAATAAAGACTATCTGCCTGGGCGAGGATGGTTTCTGGGTCCTCCTGGCCGACTTGAGTTTGCGCGGCTCTTATCTCTGCGGGCCAAAAAAGAAAGCAAGCCAACGTCAAAATCAGCCAGATAAGAACAGACGATTTATCCCGTCTCTGCCTGACCGGTTTTTGTTTCCCCATCATTTATCCTTTTCTCCTTGAATTTAAACTATCACCTTGGCTTCATCGCCATCTTATTGATATCCCTCCCTTTTGTCAACTCTTCCGGGGTCGGACCATAATAACATTAATAAAATCAATAAATTAACTTCATTTTAGGCTTTTTATTAGGAAATTTCTGACCCCCAGCGAGACCTTGCGCAGAGCTGGAGAGGCTTGCGAACGGCCCAGACAGGGGCCAGCCGAACATTGACAGATTCACCCGAGCCGGATAAGATAAATTGAAGGAGATAGGAAAATGTTTTTCTGGGATTATACGTTCTTCCTTCTTATTCCCCCGCTGCTTCTGGCCTTTTATGCCCAGGCAAAGGTGAGAAGTGCTTACAGCAAATACAGCCAAGTCTTCGCTTCATCTCGAATTTCAGGCGCCAGGATGGCCGAAGAAATACTGAATTTAGGCGGAGCAAACGAAGTTGCCATTGAAAAGACTCCCGGCCGTCTGAGCGACCATTATGACCCACGCCACAAAGTGCTCCGCCTTTCCGAAGGAGTCTATTCAAGCGACTCCATCGCTGCCCTCGGTATTGCCGCCCATGAGGCCGGTCATGCCCTTCAGCACCATTCTGGCTATGCCCCTCTTCACCTGCGGAACGCCATCTATCCTCTGGCCAGTTTTGGTTCCACCCTTGCCTTCCCCATTTTTCTGGTTGGTTTCTTTTTCAGCTCCAAAGGCCCGAGTATCCTGATGGACATTGGCATTTTCCTTTTTGCGGGTGCTGTCCTCTTCAGTGTCCTAACCCTGCCCGTGGAGTTCAACGCCTCGCGCCGGGCCATGGCCCTTTTGAGAGAGAGGGGCTATCTTAAAGGAAGAGAGTTAGAGGGAGCCCGCCAAGTCCTCTCTGCTGCCGCCTTAACTTATGTTGCAGCGACGGCGATGGCTGCTATGCAGCTCCTGCGCATGTTCTTGCTTCGCCAATCCAGAGATTAAAGAAGACCCAACCTCTTCCCAACTTTGGTATCGCCAATTTCTGCTTGGCGTTTGGTTGGATTTCCATGCTCGGGGACGAGAATGATGCAGCACAGTGGAGAAAATTTTGATGTGGCCGAACCCGGTGGGCAACAGTATTGGCTCATCGGGGATGGCACTTTTTCTTGACACCCTTCCTCAACGGTGATAGATAAAAAACTTGATTTTTTAGGAGGTAAAAATGGCCTGGTCATCAAAAAAACGGCTCGCTTCAGGCGCAGTTCTTTTCTTTTCCTTCTGTCTCGTCTTTCTCCAAGCCCAGACTTCTCCCGAACAGTTTCTGGGCTTCAAGGTCGGAACTGACCGCAAGCTGGCTGATTTTAACCAGATTCATGCCTATTTCCAAAAGCTTGCCCAGGAATCGCCAAAACTTCAGCTTCTCAATGTTGGGAATTCGACTCTCAACAGGCCGATGCTCCTTGCGGTCATCACTTCGGAGAAAAATATGGCCAACCTGGAGACTTATCGTCAGATCGTAAGAAGGCTACGAGACCCACGCACTCTCTCTGAGGAAGAAGCGCGAAACCTGGCTAAAGAGGGCAAAGTCATCCTCCTCATCACTTGCAATATCCATGCCACCGAGATCGCCTCTTCCCAGATGGCGATGGAATTCGCGTTCAAACTGGTTACTGGCCAGACCCCTTTTGACGCGGACAAAGCTCTCGAGGACGTCATCGTCCTCCTCATGCCCACCATCAACCCGGACGGCCAGCAAATGGTCGTCGACTGGTACAGAAAATACGTGGGTACAAAGTATGAAGGGGGACCGATGCCCTGGCTTTATCATCCCTATGCCGGACATGACAACAACCGCGACTGGTTCATGTTCAACTTGGCCGAGACCAGGGCCGTGACCAGAGTCCTCTATCACGACTGGTTGCCTCAAATTCATATTGATGAGCATCAGATGGGGTCGACTGGCGCCCGCCTTTTCGTCCCGCCGTTCATGAACCCTCCCATTCCCAACGTCCAGCCTCTTCTCTGGCGAAGCGTCAACCTCTGCGGCGCGAACATGGCCTATGACTTACAGAAAAATGGGTTCAAGGGTGTGGTCCACGGCCGTTCCTATACAGGCTGGTGGATCGGAGCCTGCGATGATACCTCCTGGCTCCACAATGTCGTCGGTATCCTCAGTGAGATGGCCTCGGTACGGGTCGCCTCGCCCATCTACATCGAACCAAACGAGATTCCGCAAGCGTACTATGAAAAAAGCATGGAGTTCATCGACCCCTGGCCGGGCGGCTGGTGGCGCTTGCGCGACCTGGTGGATTACGAACTAACTTTGACCTTTAGCCTGGTCAAAACGGCTCACCTCCACAAGGAGGACTTCCTCTTCAATTTTTATCAGATGTGCAGAAACTCCATCGAGAAAAGGGAGAAGAATGAACCTTTCGCCTTCGTCATTCCCGTCACCCAGCATGACCTCCCGACCGCCCTCCGCATGGTTGATATCCTCCTTTTTGGAGGAGTGGAAGTCCATCAGGCAAAGGAAGACTTTGTCGCTGGGGGAAAAATATATCCAGCTGGTTCCTTCGTCATCAAGCTCGCTCAACCTTACAAGCCCTATGCCTGGGCTTTGCTCGAGAGGCAAAAGTATCCCGACCTCCGTCAATACCCTGGAGGACCACCCGTCCCTCCCTATGACAACGCAGGCTGGACCCTTCCTTTACAGATGGGAGTGGATTGTGACCAGATCGACGAGCCCTTTGAGGCTAAACTTGAGAAAATCGAGCAAGCTCCGGCACCAAAAATTTTGCCGCTCGACTTTTCTGCGCCCTATTTTGTCCTCGATTGCCGCGTTAATGCCTCCTGGCAGGCCGTTTTTAAACTCCTCAGCCAGAAAGCCGAGGTTTATCGTTCAAAACAGGCCGTTAAGGGTCAGGGGTTTGAAGTTCCAGCCGGAAGCTTTATCATCAAAACAACTCCCGATATCCAGAAAATCTTGCCCGGCCTTATGGAAAAGCTAAGAATTCAGGCTTATCCTCTTGAGGATGTTTCTACGATCCCCAAAGCGCCTCTCCGTAACCCGCGCATTGCCCTCTATCAGTCCTGGCGTAGCAACATGGATGAAGGCTGGACGCGTTTTGTCTTTGATGACATGGGCATTCCCTATAAGACTATCCACAACGACGCCTTCAAAGCGCCTAAAGGAAAAAAGCTCGACCTCCGGGCGGACTATGATGTGATTGTCTTTGCCAGTGAATCGCCGGACATCATCAAGACCGGCCGGCCCAGCCCAACCTCTGAACGGGCCCGCTTTTTCATGGCCAATTTTCCCCCTGAATACGAGGGTGGCATCGAAAAAGAGGGCGTTGACGCCCTGAAAGCCTTTGTCGAGGCCGGAGGAATTCTGGTCATGATGAACCAGGCCTGCGGGCTGGCCATCAGCGACCTTCAAGTTCCGGTCCGCAACGAGCTGGAAAGGGTGGAGAGGACCAAGTTTTTCTGTCCTACTTCACTCCTGCGAATTGAAGTGGACAACACTACCCCGATAGGTTACGGGATGCCCGACAAAGCAGCGGTTATGTTTTCTGATAGCCTGGCCATGACCACTCGACTGCCGCTGCCCGAGTGGGACCGAAAAGTCGTCGCCACCTTCCCGGAAAGGGATATCCTCCTCAGCGGCTGGCTCCTCGGGGAGGAGATGATTGCCCGTCGGGCCGCCGTAGTCGACACGACCTATAAGAAAGGCCATATTATCTTGATCGGGATTGCTTGCCAGCATCGAGGCCAGGCACACGGAACCTACAAGTTCCTGCTCAACGCTCTTCTCTATCCTCAAGACGAAAAAAAATAAGAGAACCGCGACAAGCCATCTGAAAGAATCATTGAGTCTGGCCGAAGGTGAATCTTTAGTATTCCTATAATTTCTATAAATATGGTATAATTAAAATTGTGCCCTTTTTCTTTTTTCTTGCGAGGGGCCTGGAGGAAAGACGATGGCCGAAGAGGGAAAGAAAAGGCTGGCCATGGTTGTCTTTAGCGGCGACCTGGACAAGCTCTTCGCCGCCTTTGTCATCGCCACGGGAGCGGCGGCCTCGGGAATGGAAGTGGTCATGTTCTTCACTTTCTGGGGTCTTCGTGCTCTGAAGAAAAAATCCATCACCGGCCGAAGCTTCCTCGGAAGATTGCTTGGCTTGGCCTTCCGCGGCGGCCTGGAGAAAGCCTCGCCGAGCAAGATGAGCTTCGGGGGCCTGGGCAGGTGGATGTTCCAAAAAATGATGAGGGCCAAGCGTGTGCCCTCGCTTCCCGAACTCCGCCAGACAGCCATTGACTTGGGCGTCAAAATGTATGGCTGCCAGATGAGCATGGAAGTGATGGAGATTCCCCGGGAGCAGATGGTCCAGGAAGTTGAAGCCTGTGTCGGCGTTGCTTTTTTCATCGAGCAAGCCCAAAAAGCAGACGTCACCCTCTTTATCTGAGTTTTGCTTTAATCCCTCTTTTTGTTGGGCTGAAGTTTAAATCCTCGACCCTCAATCCAGTCTTTTCAGCGAGGTTAATATTTTCCCTTAACGTGGATTCCTCTCCATTCGCTGCCATTGCATGAAAGATTCATGCCCGAAAAAACAAAGGCTGGGTCTTTTCGCCTCCTCCGCTCGCGCTCGCTAATTTGCTAAAATAGGACGCATTGAAAAATGAGGAGGATGAACATGACTTTTGCATCGGTTAAAAATTTTCTCCTGCAGCGGCTTCAGCCGGATTCAGACCTGCTTGAGGAACTCGAAAAGCTGGCACAAAAGGAGGCTATCCCGCTCGCTCATCTTTCAGGCATCGGGGCTTTAAAAAGGGCCGCGCTGGGCATTTTCCTGCCGCAGGAAGCCCGTTACGAAAAAAAAGAATTGGTGGGTGAGCTCGAAATATGCAGCCTTACTGGGAACATCTCGCTCAAAGAAGGAAAGCCTTTTGTTCACGCTCATCTTGTCGTCTCTGACCGAGAAGGGAGGGCATGGGGAGGACACCTCCTCCCGGGTTGTCAGGTTTTCGTGGCCGAGATTATCATCGCCTCCCTTGAAGGGAAGAAGCTGGAGCGCTGCCCTCAGCCCGGTTTTCCCGGTCTCGCTCTCTGGCCGGTAGAAGAAAAATCATGAGCTGGTTTCCCAAAATTGCCAATAGAAACACCCGACGGGTCCTGTCGCGGTTCACCCCCGGCGCCCCCGAGCGGTCTATCTTATTTATTTTCAAGCAAAAAGATGGGTGGCATCAAA
>FWPV01004745.1_pt1 | contig 28089 bp, 26 predicted proteins | sample 2228371 | NCBI WGS metagenome assembly FWPV01 (sample SAMEA103939776, study PRJEB20133) | metagenome
GCGGCAGCCGCTTCTGCTCCACGGCGCCAACGCCCAGGGCAAGACCAGCCTGCTGGAGGCGGTCTACTACCTGGCGTCGGCCCACTCGCCGCTCACCGCGATCGACCAGCCGATCGCCGCCGGCGGATCCGTCGAGCCGGGCAGTTTCGCCGCCCACGCGAGCGCCGCCTTCCGCAGGAGTTCCGTATGATTTCCCTCCGGTTCCGCGGCGATTTCCGCAAAATAATGGCCTTTGACAAAAATCACCTTGCGGGGCGTTGCCTGTCCGCCCGCGCCGATTTTCTCCACCGGGAGGCGCGGGTCCAGGTTCCCCGTGAACATCCCGTAGGCATGCTCGGGGGAGGCGAATTCGCTCAGATCCGCGATCAGCGTCACCTGCCCCGCCTGGCAGGTGACGCCGTGCATTTTGCGGAACCCGTAGAGGAAATACCCTTCCGAGTTTCCGTTCATGTACTCGTACAGCGTGTCGGTGTCGAACTCGCGCGCCTCGCCCTGCTGCTTCGCGCCCGGCACGATGGAGCAGTCGGGCTTCTGGGCCCAGAGCGAAACGGCGAGCAGCAGCCCGCAGAGCATCTTCATGCGAACCACTCCTGCGCCCGGGCCACGCGCTCGGCCACGCGGACGCCGTTCGGGCACCGGACCGCGCACCGCGGGCAGTCCGAGCAGCGGACTTCCCGCAGCGGCTCCGGCAGCAGACGGAACTGATCCCTGCCCAGCGCGAATTCACCGTAGCCCTCGGCGTAGTTCACATACCGGATGATGTCGCTCACGGGCAGCCCCCTGGGGCACACGCCCGAGCAGGCGCCGCAGGAGCGGCAATAGACGGGACGGATCAGGTCGAGCTGCGCAGCCAGCAGCTTTCCGTCCACTTCCGGCCTGTAGCCCGTGACGACGGCGCGCCAGTTCTCATCGAGCTGATCCAGATCCAGAATGCCGGGGATCGAGGTATGCACGAACGGCTGGCGGACGGCCCATTTCAGCGCCGCGGCGAACGCGCCGGGTTTGGCAAGCTTCTCCTTCATCGGGTCGCCGTCGCGCACGCGCCGCCACCCGCCGGCCATCACCTTCATCGCCACGATGCCGATGCCTTTGTCCGAGGCCTCTTTCATCAGCGGCTCCAGCTTCTCGCCCATCGCGAAGTTGTAGCTGACCAGGATGACGTCCGTGCGGCCCTTGTCGATCAGGAACCGGAACATCTGTTCGTGATTGGCATGGAAGCTGACGCCGCGGAAGCGCGCCTTGCCCGCCTTCACCGCCTCGTCCTGCGCATCGAACAGCTCGTCGGGACACTCGGAGGGATTCGACCGGTTGTGCAGGTACCAGACGTCGACATGGTCGGTCTGCAGTTCGCGCAGAGACGTCTCCAGATGCGCCATCGCATCAGCCTTGTTCCGCGCCGGCGTCTTGGTGGTGATGTGGAGCTTCTGGCGGCGGCTCTTCAGCGCGGCGCCCACCATGCGCTCGTTGTTGCCGTTCTGGTAGCCGCGCGCGGTGTCGAACCAGTTGATGCCCGCGTCGGCGGCCTGTTCGATGACACTGGCGTCCGTGGTCGTCATGCAGCCGAAGCCGAGCACCGTGGGCTCCAGGCCCGTCTTGCCCAGCTTCCGCTTCGGCATCTCTCCCGGAGCCGCCTTCAACGAGCGGGGGCCGACAAGCAGCGCCGCTCCAGCCAGAAAACCTCGCCGGGTCGCGTTCATTAAGGTTTCCCTCCTTTACAGAGATTCCGGTCTGAACATACCATACTCTCAGAGGCGAATTTGATGACCCGCTCCGTTACACGCCGCTCGCTTTTTGGCGCATCCTTCGGTCTGCTCGCCGCACGCCGCCTTCCTGGGGCTCCGCCGCAGGCGCCGGTCTCCATCGTCAGAGGGGAAAGCCGCCGGCAGATCATCCGCGACTCGCTCACGCTGATTGATCGGGAACTCCGCCCGAAGCTCGCCGGCAAGAAGTGCGTCATCATCAAGCCGAACATCGTCAACACGGCGCGGCAGCTCGCCTCCACGCACGTGGACGCTTTGCAGGGCATCCTCGACTATCTCGCCGACCGCTGGAAGGGTCCGGTGTACATCGCGGAATCTTCCGCCGGCTTCACGACGGAAGGCTACAGGAACTTCCGTTACGAGGAAGCCATCCGCGACCACAAGGGCATGCACGTGGAGCTCGTGGACCTGAACGAGGAAGGCGAGTACGAGATCCTGCACATCCTGAACGGCGATCTGCACATCCAGCCCGTGCGCCTTGCGAAACGCCTGTGCGACCCCGATGCGTTCGTCATCTCGAGCGCCATCCTCAAAACGCACAACACGGTCATCGCCACGATGAACATCAAGAACATGACGCTCGGCGCGCCCCTGCACTACAGGCGCGGCGAAACGACGCGCTGGAACGACAAGCGCGTCTACCATGGCGGCGTGCGCCAGACGCACTATGACATCCTGCTCACGGCGCAGCGGCTCTGCCGCAACTGGGGCGCAGGCGTGCTGGATGGTTTCGAGGGCATGGAAGGCAACGGACCGAACTCCGGCACTCCGGTCGACCACCGCATCGCCATCGCCTCCACCGACATGGTGGCCGCAGACCGCATCGGCGCCGAAGTGATGGGCATCAACCCCGAGTACCTGGGTTACCTCCAGTGGTGCGGCGAGACGGGCGTGGGCGTGTGGGACCGCAACCGGATCGAGCTGCGCGGGGAAAAGATCGAGGCCGTGCGCCGCGAGTACCGCCTGCATGCCGATCTGGACCGGATGCTGCAATGGATGGGGCCGCTTACCGAGCTGCCGCCGAAACTCGGGTGACGCCCTCTGGGGGATAATGCCGGAAGCATGATCCGGCGCCAGTTTCTGAGCCTGATGCCTGCCGCCGCGCTCGCACAGCGCGGCAGGAAGAAGGACACGAAAAGCGAGCCCGCCCCACCCCCGCCTCCGGGCGAGCGCGTCCGGCAGGCGTTTTTCGACATCGTCCACGGCTACATCGAAGCAGCCCGGCGCACGTCGCCGACGCTGGCCGTCGTCGAATACCCCGGCGCCACCGTCACGAAGAACTTCCTGGCGAAATCCGGCCTCAGCGCCACCGGTGTCACGCGCATGATGCCCGCCCTGGCCGCGTGGACGGCCAGCGGACGCCAGCCGGATCCGGGCGTGCGCGAAGCTCTCATCGCCGCCTTCCGCAGCGGCACGGATCCCGATTCGCCGGATTACTGGCTGCCGAGCCCTGCGGACCGCCAGAACCAGCGGCAGGTGGAAGCGTCCATCGTGGCCTGGAGCCTGTGGACGGCGCGCGATGCCGTGTTTTCGGCCCTGAACCAGCGCGAGCGGAAGAACGTCGCCGCGTGGCTGGCCAGCTGCTGCCGCGTTCCGGTGCGCAACAACAACTGGGCGTGGTTCACGGCCGTCGTCCAGGCCGCCTGCCGCCGGCTGGCCGAGAAGTTCCCCGAATTCGAGTTCGACGAGAAGTGGATGCTCGACGATCTGAGGGCTCTGGACGCAATGGCCGCCGGCGAATCGGGCTGGTACAACGACGGCCTGAAAGGCGCCGCCTTCGATTACTACAATTCCTGGGTCTTCGCTTCACACTTCCTGTATTGGAATGAGCTGGCGGGTTCTTTTTATCCGGAATTCAGAAACAGCTTCTCTGAGCGGCTGAAGAATTATCTGGAAATCGCGCCCTATTTCTTCGCCAATCATGGCGGCCACGTGCTTTACGGCCGATCGCTGATCTACCGCTGGGCGGCCGTGACGCCGCTGGTGCTGGCCTGGCGCCAGGGCCTGTGGCCCCATTCACCCGGCCTGCTGCGGCGCATCGTCGAGCGCAACATCCTGTGGCAATGGGACATCGGCGCGTTCGATGCTTCCGCCGGAAAGCTTCGGGAAACCTATGCGCGCACCGGGACGCGGGACATCTGCGAGAGCTACATCGACGGCGGCCATCCTTACTGGGGCATGCAGGCTTTCGCCTTCTGGCTGATCCCCGACGGCGATCCGTTCTGGACCGCGCCGGAAGAACCGCTGCCCGTGGAAAAATCCGATTACGCCATCGCCATTCCCGAGGCCGGCCTGCTGGTCCGCGGCGCCCGGATCAGCGGACAGGTCACTCTGTACAACGCAAAATCCACGAAAACCGAACCGCATTACCGCGACAAATACAACAAGCTGGCCTACAATTCCCACTTTCCTTTCGCCGTCAATCACGAACCCGGCCGCCCCACGCTCGACAATCTCGTGCTTCTGCGCGACCCCGCCACGGGCGAGCGCGCCTGCCGGGGGCCGGTCGAAGAAAGCTCCGTCGAGGCAGAGCGGGTCGAGCTGGTCTACGAGATCCGGCTGCATTCTGTCACCGCCCGCGTCCGCACGGAAATCCGCTGGCGGGGCGATTTCGAAGTGCGCTCGCACTTTGTCACGGCCAGCGGCGAAGGACTGGAAAATCTCGAAATCCTCGAGGGCGGCGTTCCGTACACCGAGAGGCCAGCCGATCTGAATCTCGCCGCCATGCAGCCGTTTTACCCCGAGGTTCACCTGAAGGTCTGGAACCTGCGCGGCTGGAAAGGCGCCCGCACGGAAGAGCAGGACGGCAGCGTCTGGTACGGGCGCCACAAGGTGCAGGTGGCGTGGGCGCCGCTCGCGCCGAAGATGAGCCTGGCGACCCTGCGGTACACGAGCCCGAAGGCCGTGCCGAAAGACAAGGTGGAAGAAGAGGCGCAGCGCTTCGCCGCGCTCTACAGAGGCTGATTTTCCGGCCGTGCGCCGCCGATCTTTCCCTGTTCTTCACGTCCTGCCCGCGCTCACTTTGCGGGCGGGTCCAGCAGGCGGAAATTCATCTCGACGCGCGCCCACACAGGCACCGGTCTGCCATCCTTCTCCGCCGGCCTGAACTTCCACTGCAAGACGGCTTCGATGGCTTTCCGGTCGAGCCCGAGTCCCGCTTCGCGCAGCACGCGCGCTTCCCTCACCACGCCCTGTTCGTCGATCAGAATCTCGAGATCCACCGATCCCTCGTGGCGCGCCGCACGCGCTTCGCGCGAAAACTCCGGCTCCACTTTGCGTATGGGAACCGGGTGCGTCCCGCCCTCTGCCAGCAGTTCCTTCAGCGAGAGCACCTGCGCCTGCGGCGGATTCTCTCCCGGCAGGACGAACGGGACCTCGACCTCGGTGTCGACCTCCGCCGGCTCGCCATTCAGCAGAGTCGGGCGATAGCGGTACTGCAGCAGCGCCGCCTGCGCCGCCTGCACGAGCGCCGGGTGGCCGCTGAGCAGCGTGGCCGTTTTGACCGTGCCGTCACCGCCGATCACGACCCGGAACCGGACCGTGCCCTCGATCCGCGCCTTCCGCGCCTCCTCCGGATAGACCGGATGCTGCCTGAAGACCAGCATTGCCTGCTGTATGCGGGGCGCCACGCGGATTCTCCCCGGCGCGGCGCCCTGGGGCGCGGTCTCCTGTTTCATCCGGCTCTCGTAGAGGGCCATCACTTTCTTCGCCGCTTCGTTTTCCGGGTCCAGCAGCAGGGCGCGCCGCAGATATTTCTCCGCCTCTTTCACGCGCGCTTCAGCCTCCTGTGCGGCCAGAGATTTCGAGTCGGAAGCGGAACGCCGCTGTCCGGCGGAGGCGAGCAGGATTTCGGCCGCCTGGGCCAGCAGCAGCGCATCCGGCGTGCTGGCCAGCTCCATGCGCGCCTTCTGGACAAACTCCGGACCGCCCTGCCAGGCGCCCACGATCGCGTTCGCGTACAGGCTGGCCAGGGCCGCGGTGTAGAAGGGGTCGCCCGGTTCGAGCCGCCGCGCCCGCTCGAGCAGCGACTCGGCCTCGAAAAACTCGCCTGTCCGCGTCAGGACGTTGGCCGCATTGGAGAGCACGCGGGCCGATTGGGGCCGCTCGGCCACATGTCTCTTCCAGATCTGCGCCAGTTGCCTAATGTCCTCCGCCGACTCGCCCCGCCGCGCCACGCCCGCCCACAGCATGGTCGCCTGCACGGCATAGGGCGACTCCGGGAGCTGTTCGATCAGGAACATCGCATGCCTGCGCGCCAGGCTCGTTTCGCCCTTCGCCACGTAGTGGTTCAGCAGGCGGAACCGCGAGCGGTCGTCGTTCGGTTCGTTTTGCAGCGAAGCCTCCAGCCGGGCGGCCTCCTCGTCGCCGAGAGGCTGCTGCGATGGAAACAGAATCGCGGGCGGCGGCGCCGTGGGCGCAGGCGGCGCCTTGGGCGGCTGCGGCGCCGGCACCAGCAGGGCTGCCGCCAGCACGGCGGGCAGTGCAGCCAGGATCAGCACGACCCATGCGGTTCTCCCCACCGGCTCTGAAGCAAAACGTGTTGCGGCGAGGATCTTTTCCAGCCGCTTCCCTGTCCGCGAGGATCGGGCCATGGCAGTCGCCTCCAGTCCATGCAACCGGCGCGCCTGCACGGCGCGCGCGAAATCCAGGATCGTTTCCACATACGACTGGCGGTCGCCCAGCACCGCCAGCGCCATTTGATCCGCGCACTCCTCCGCCTCCGCGGCAAGGCGCCTCTCCAACCACCATGCTGCCGGGTGGAACCAGTAGAGAGCCCTGTTCAGCGCCGCCAGGCGAGCCGTGAGCCAGTCGTTTCTAGCCACATGCGCCAGCTCGTGCGCCAGCACGCTGCGGAGCTTTTCCTCCGGCCACTTGCGCCAGTCTCCCGGAAGCAGGATGACGGGACGTCGAACGCCGACGGTGAACGGAATCGTCACGCGAGCGCTTGAGCGCACGGCGATCCGTCCCGGCTTGAGCCCAAGCGAATGCTCCAGATCCTGCGCAGCGGCCATCTGTTCGGGTTGCGAGTCCCGAAGAAGAGTGCGCAGACGAAACGCGCCGGCTGCCATCCGCGCCAGCATCAGCGCGGCCACGGCCAGGTAGACGGCGGCAGGCCAATTCACGCGCGGCCGCTCGGGGGGCGGGGCCGCGGACTGCGCCGCCAAGGGCTCGTAGGAAATCTCCAGGGCTGACCCGTCAAGTGCAGCGGCAGTCCGCCAGCCCGGCACCGTGATGTCCTGCGCCGGAAGCCACAGGCTCAGCAGCGGCACCGCAAGCATGCCCGCAACGACGCAGATTCGAATCAGATGGCCAAGCCGGACGTCGCGCCGAGCGGCCAGCAGCGCAGCGATTTCTCCAGCCGCCCACAGCAACGTGACGCGCAGAAGAATCTCGCCCCAGTCCATCATTTACGCCCGTCCCTCTCCCGCTCCAGACGCCGCGCCAGTTCGCGCAGCTCCCGCGGGTCGATCACCTCGTCCTCCACCATGGCCGTCACCAGCTCTTCCACCGAACCGTGGCAGAACCGGTCGGCCACCTCGCGCAGCAGCCGCGCCGCCAGGCTTCGCCGGCGCTCCAGCGCGCGCCACAGATAGGTGCGGCTCTGCTCTTCATGCGCCGCATACCCCTTCTGCTCCAGCCGCCTCAACAGGGTGCGCACGGTCGGGTCTTTCAGCTCGTGGCGCGGCATCAGCCCTTCCCGGACGGCGTCAGCCGTGCAAGGGCCGTTCGTCCAGAGGAAGTCGAGCACCGCCTGCTCCAGGGGGCTGGGCGGGGGCTGCTTCGCCTTTGCGTTACGTTTTGTCACGCTACAAGATGTAACGCAGTTCGCCTGCCGTGTCAAGGGAAATCTTCCGCGCCCTGGCGCGGCGCGGCGGCGCGCCGGGGAATACAATAACGGATGCCATGGCCAAAGCCGACTCGTTCGATCTCGAATGCCCGTGCTGCGGGGCCACTCTCAAGATCAGTCCCGCGCTGAAAGCCGTCCTCAGCTACAAGGAAAAGCCGAAGCCGAAGACGATCGGCGACATCCAGGAAGGCCTGAATCTGGTGAAAGAGGCGGAAAAAAGGCGCGAAGAGGCGTTCCAGAAATCTTTCGAACAGATGAAATCCTCGAAAGATGTTCTCGCCGCCAAATTTGACGAATTGCTGAAGAAAGCAAAAGAAGACGATCCGACGAAACCTCCGCCGAAACCTTTAGGGCTGGAATGAACGTCCAAGGAGCATGCCACCGCATTCTGCCTATTGGAGAGGCATGCTCCTGCTTGCCATCACCGCTCTTTCTGCAGCAGCGCAACCTTTTTACGCCGGCTTCAAAGCCGGCGTTTTGTTGACCTCTTCTTCGGAAACCACTTCACAATCAGGCCGCGGCGGGCAGTCCATCGCCACGGCCAAATCGGGCCGGAAAATTCTGGGCGGCACTGTTGAAGCCGGATTGCCGGCGAAGCTGCGCGTGGAAACCGGGCTTCTGTATCGCACATTCCGGGGTTCCGAGTTCCGCGATTTCGCAGGCGCCGTTCAGGAATTCATCAGTCTGGAAGACAAGCGGCTGGAGGTGCCGCTGTCCCTGCGGCGGGAAATGTCTTCCGGCTCAGTCCGGCCCTTTGTGGGCGCGGGAGGCGTCTGGACGCACTGCTTCCGCGATGTCTCCTGGACCCGGGTGCAGGGGACTGTGCCTCCGGCGACAACGACATTCGGATCGCGCTCCGAATCGGACAACCTGTTCGGCTGGACCGGCTCGGCAGGTATCCGCTTCCGTCTGCCAATGGGGCTGAAAATGACGCCGGAGATCCGCTACACGCGCTGGACCGCCAAACGCTGGCTGCCGTCGCAGAATCAGGTGGATCTGTTCCTTGGCATCGGCTTCTGAGCCAGACCGCCTTCGCAAACGGAACCCTGCCCGCTGCTCCGGCTACACTGAAGCTGGAACCATGCGCCGTTTCACTGTCCTTGTGCCATTTCTGCTCGTGCTCGGCGCCTGCGGCAAAAAGCAGGCGGCGCCCCAGACCTTCAGCGCCCTGACAGAGGAGTTCGTCCACTCCACGCTCGCGCTTTCTCCGGTTTCCGCCACGGCTGCGGGATATCACACGCACCAGGGCGTCGCGCTTGACGAGCGCCTCGATGACCTTTCCTCAGCCGGTCTGGAGGCGCAGCGGAGCCACTACCGCAACTGGCTGAACCGGCTGTCCCGGATCGACGCGGGCAGTCTCGACGCGCAGTCGCGCGCCGACCTCGGGCTGATGCGCAACCTCTGCGAAGCGGCGCTGTTCGAGCTGGACACGGAACAGAACTGGAAAAACAACCCGACCCTGTATGTCGAGATGATCGGCTCGGCGCTGTTCACTCCGTATTCGGTGGAATACGCGCCCGCCGGGCAGCGCTGGAGGCACATCGTCTCGCGCCTGGACGCTGTGCCCGCGTTTCTCGACGCCGCCCGCGCCAATCTTGCCCGTTCCAACCCTGTCTGGACGCAGACGGCGATCGAGGAGAACGAGGGAACGATCGAGCTGATCGAAAAGGAATTCGCCCCGAAAGTTCCCGAAGCCCTGAGCGAGCGGTACTCGAAAGCCGCCGCCAGAGCCGTGGAGGCGATGCGCGCCTTCAACGCGCATCTGAAGGCGCTGCCGGACGCAGGCGCGGAAGGATGGCGTCTGGGAAAGGAGAAATACGCGCGCAAGTTCGATCTGACGTTCCGCGGCATGACGACGCCGGAGGCGCTGCTGAAGGAGGCTGAAGAAACGCTTACGGAACTGCGCCGCCATATGTTCAAGGTGGCGTTGCCGCTGCACTCGAAATACTTCCCCACCCACCGCGACCCGGTGGACCTGAACCTCATCGTCGGCGAGGTTCTCGACAGAATCGCCCGGAAGCAGTCGAAGCCGGAGACCTATTTCCGCGACGCGCAGCAGGCGCTCGACGAGGTCCGCGCATTTCTGCGCACCAAAGCGGACCAGATCGTGGCCTTGCCGCCGAATGACAACCTGAAAATCATCGAGACGCCGCCTTTCATGCGCGGCATTTATTCCGTCGGCGGCTTCAATCCGGCGCCTCCGCTGCAGCCTGAGCTCGGCGCGTTTTACTGGCTCACGCCCATTCCTGCGGACTGGCCGCGCGAGCGCATCGAGTCCAAGCTCCGGGAGTACAACTATTACGGCCTGCGGATTCTGACAATTCATGAAGCCATTCCCGGCCACTGGCTGCAGTTTGAATACGCCGCGCAGGTGGAGCCCGCGCCCCGGCGCCTGCTCCGCTCGCTGTACGGAGACGGCGCCTACATCGAAGGCTGGGCTGTCTACGCGACGGATCTGATGGTTCAGGAAGGGTATCTGAACCACGATCCGGAACTCGAGCTCACGCACTCCAAGCAGCTGCTGCGCGCCATCGCCAACGCCATCCTCGACATCCGCCTGCACACGATGGGCATGACCGACGAGGAGGCGATGGAGCTCATGATGCGCCGGACGTTCCAGGAAAAGGAGGAGGCGCAGGCCAAGCTGCGGCGGGCGAAGCTCAGCTCGTGTCAGCTGCCCACTTACTTCGCGGGTTTCCAGGCGTGGAAGCGGCTGCGCGCCGCCGCCGAAAAACAGGAGGGCGAGCGGTTCCAGCCAGGCCAATTCCACCGCCGCGCCCTGCTGGCTGGCGCGCTTCCCCTCTCCGCCCTTGCTGAAGTTCTGGGCGTCAGCCTCGAACAGCCGCCCGCTCCGGCGGGCGGAGCGCCGCCCCGGCCTTAGGAGTTTTCTGAGGTTCCGGCCCGAGTTCCAGCCCGAAAGCCGCTGCAGGCGTCAGGTTCAGGTCTTGCAGCTGCGCGCGTTCTCATGGAACAATCGGGGCAGGACGGGCTTTTGCGGACGCTCATGTGGAAGCATCTGCTGTACTGGATCCGCGACCTGACTCTTGCCGTTTTCATCGCGCTGGTGGTGATCCTGTTCCTCTATCAGCCGGTGAAGGTGGAAGGCACTTCCATGCTGCCCACCCTGGAAGACCAGGAGCGGGTGTTCATCAACAAGTTCGTCTACAGGCTGGGACTGGAGAAGATCCAGAGGGGCGACACGGTGGTCTTCTGGTTCCCGGGCGATCCTTCCAAGAGCTACATCAAGCGCGTCATCGGACTGCCGGGCGACCGGGTGGAAGTGCGCGCCGGCTTCGTCTTCGTCAACGGCTATCCGGTCAGCGAGCCTTACGTGCCGGCGGAGTACCGGGACAAGTCGAACATGGCGCCCGTGGTCGTGCCGGAGAACCACTACTTCGTCATGGGCGACCACCGCTCTTCGTCCAACGACAGCCGCCACTGGGGACCGCTTCCGGCGCGGGCCATTTACGGGAAGGCGGTCTTCGCCTACTGGCCGCTGGAGCGGCTGGGAATCGTGCAGTAGCGCCGCAGCCGCGGTTTTTCCCCTCTTCCCGCTGACCGTCCTTCCGGGGTTTTCTCACGCCGTCCGGCTACGCCCGGTATGAGCCGAACACGCGCAGCAGGTCGCACAACTCGCCGAGGTGTCCGAGCGCTTTCTGGACCTTCTCGTCTTCGGCATGGCCCTGGAAGTCCACGTAGAACAGATACTCCCAGGGTTTGCCGCGCAGCGGACGCGATTCGATCTTCGTCAGCGACAGATCGCGCAGCGCGAATGCGCTGAGCGCCCGGAACAGGGATCCGGGCTGGTTGCGGGTCGAAAAGACGATCGACGTCTTCCAGCCCCGCTTGCCCTCTTCATTCAGCCTCAGCGCCGCCTGATCCGGGCGCCGAAGCAGGAAGAACCGGGTGTAGTTCTGCCGGTCGTCTTCAATCGAACGCTTCAGGATGCGCCCGCCGTAAATCTCCGCTGAAACGGCTGACGCAATCGCGGCCGCATCGCCGAGCCGCTCTTCCAGAAGCATTTTCACGCTGCCGGCAGTGTCGTAGAACGGCACCCGCTCCCACTCCGGATGCGCGCCGAGGAACCGCAGGCACTGGTTCAGCGCCACCGGATGCGAGAACACGCGCCGCACGTCCCTCAGGCGAACCCCCGGACAGGCAATCAGATTGTGCACGATCCTGAGGTTCAGCTCGGCGGCGATGCGGAAGTCGAAGTTCAGCAGATGGTCGTAGTTTTCGTGCACCGACCCGTGCAGCGTGTTCTCGATCGGGACCACGGCGGCATCTGCCGTTCCATCGGCCAGAGCCCGGAAAACCTCTTCAAACCGCTGGCAGCAAAGAACGGAGATGCGCTCGCCCAGCAGCTGCAACGCCGCTTCGTGGCTGAACGCCCCTGCCTCTCCCTGAATGGCCACTTTCATCGGATGGTTCCGAGCCATGCTGAACCCTTCCCGGCAGCGCCTGCCGCTCTCCGGCCAGCCGCTTTTCCAGAATCGGCCGAAGCGTCTTGCATCTGTTCCGGATTCGGAACAAAATCGAAGTAGCCGCCCGCTGCCTTCCCTGGAGCCGAACCTCCGCGGTCCGGGCGCAATATCTCGACCGCTCCAGATGATAGCATGTTGGACCCAGGACTCAGATTCAAGCAGATTCGGGAACGGCTCGGGCTGCGTTATCGGGACGTCGAGGAATTCAGCCAGCAGATCGCCGACCGTCACCGCAACAACGAGTTTCTGGTGCCAATCAGCCGCCTGTCCGATATCGAGAACCGGGGGGCTGTACCCGGCATTTACAAGCTCTACTCCCTCTGCGCCATCTACCGGCTGGATCTGGCGGAGGCGCTCTCCTGGTATGGCGCGGATCCATCCGAGCTGCCCGCTGACAGCGTGTCCATCACCGCCGAGCGTACGCACTCGATCGGCTTCGGACGCTCCCGCTGGAAGCCGGTTTCAGGCAGCGTCCAGGTGCCTCTCACTCTCGATCCCGGAATCGACCTTTCCAAGACCACGTTTCTGAGCCGGTTCATCCAAGGCTGGGGCGTGCTGCCCCTGATGATGCTGAGCGGCATTGAACCGCGCAACTACCGGTACGCTTACCTGGGCTCGGACGATTATTTCATGTTCCCGATCCTCCGCCCGGGAAGCCTGCTTCTGGTGGATGAAAACCGCCGCAAGATTGTCGCAGGCGGCTGGACGAACGAACTCGACCGCCCGATTTATTTCCTCGAACACCGCGACGGATGGCTCTGCGCGTGGTGCAGTCTGGGAGAGGGCCACCTGATCGCCATTCCTCACCCGTCCACTTCGCTGCCGCCTCTTGTCTTCGCCTACCCGGACGAAGTGGAGGTGCTCGGACAGGTGGTTGGCGTCGCCAGCCGCCTTACGGTTCCGTCGAGGGCTCGAGTTCGCTCCACAGGAGTCTGAGAAGCAGGGAAAAGTTCGATTCGAACAGATCCCGCTGGCTCTGGCTGGCCCAGGCAGGCGCCACCGTGCGGTAAGGCATCAGGCGCCGCCAGTTCTCCACGAGGGTCTTTTTCGAGGCGGGCAGCGTCGAGAAATACAGCTCCAGATCCGCCTTCTGCTGTTCCAGGGTCAGTGAAAGCCAGTCCAGAAAGACTTCCTCATGGCTCCTGCGCAGAGCGCGGTCGGCCTCGTCCGCCCCGAAGATCACCGCTAATCCGTGGTGCTCGTAACGCCCGGTGTTGACGTCCACCAGCGACGCCAGAAACGCCAGCTTCCCGTAAATCGAGGGGATATGCGCAAGCGTGCGGCGCCACAAGTCCTCTGCCGGGCGGGAGTGCGGCTCCATCGTGAAACGCCTTTGCACCGGATGATCCCGTCTTTTAAACTTCGCTCCGCAGGCGGACACAGGCCCGCGGTTTCCTCAGTATAACGCTTCTCCGGGAATTGAGACCGTCTTCCTTTCCCGCCGCCGGAGCTGTTCTGATAACGGAAATCTTTGCCCCGGACGACCGCCTGAACCGGCCTTTCAGGTTAGTCTGACGATCGGAACCAGCGTTCCACACCACCAAGGAGATCTGTCGATGATGAAGAGGATTTTGCTTGCTTTCCTGCTGCTGCTTCCGGCGTTTTCCGCCATCAGCTCGGCTTCCGACCCGATGCCGCCCTGCGGCCCCTGCCCGCCCAAGCCGACGCGTCCCGGCGGCGTTGTGACCGAGATGACGTTCTTCCTCCGCTAAACCGGTTCAGGCCCGGCGAAGCCGCCTGCGCGTCAGGCGAATCTCCGCCGGGCCTTCGTGTCTGCCTGCGCCGCGCCTCTGGTATGATCGGCAGCGGGAAGGAAACTTGTTGCCCGGAACCGCCGAGCAGATCTTCTGGTATGCCACGGTCGCCCTCCATTTCCTCCTCATCGTGCGTCTCTGGCGGCTCGGTCTGGCGGGACGCTACCCGGCGGTCTTTGCGCTCCTTCTCATGCAGCTGTGCCGCTCGCTCTGGGTCATGCAGTATCTGGTTGATCCCGAGGTCTTCCAGAGGAATCTGAACGAATATTCCTTCGCCATTCTTTTCACCGAACCCGTCCTCATCGCCGGACGCACGGCGGCTGTTTTCGAGCTCTCTTCGGAAATCCTCCGTTCCTACCGCGGCCTTTCCATTCTCGGAAACGCGGCCCTGGCCGTGGGGCTTTGCCTGAGCCTCGCGCTTTCTCTGGCCCTGCACTGGGCGGAATTCACCTTCTCGGGCGAGCCCTACCGCTGGCTGCGTGCGATGTATCTGATCGAAACGACCACGTACAGCGCCCTGCTTTTCTTCCTTCTGCTGCTGGCGCTCTTCGTGCTCTACCATCCCGCCCCCATCCGCAGGAACCTTCTGGCCCACGGCGTCGGCTTCTGCGTTTACATGCTCAGCTCCGCCGCGGCCGTCTGGCTCCGCAATCAGGACGCAGCCCACTGGACGCGGGCCGCCAGCACGCTGCGGCTCGGCCTGACGGCCGCGGGACTGGCTGCGTGGGTGCTGCTTCTCAGCAGGCGCGGAGAGGAAGAGAACGTCCATGTCCACCTGCCTCTGTCGCGGGAGACCGAACAGCAGGTTCTGGCCCGGCTGGAGGCGCTGAACTCGGCCCTTCAGCGCAAGTAGCCCGGCCACGCCGCGGCTGCTTGAGCCACGCCGTCCGGCATGCCATCATCGAATCGGAAAACCGTGGTGGCGGCGGCCCTGTTCGCATTCCTGCTGGCCCAGATGTTCGAGGTGCGCGGCACCATCGTTCCCGCTTCGCAGGCCTCGGTGTCGCTGCATGGCTCGACGGCGCCCTTCCATAGCAACACTCTCGCCGGCGCCGACGGAAGGTTCCGTTTCCGCAACATCCAGCAGGGTACCTACACCCTGATCGTTTTCATTCCCGGACAGGGCGAAGTGCGCAAGACCATCTCCGTCGGCCCTTCCACCGCGGACCGGAAGGGCCGCCTCGAGCTCGTCGTGCGCCTCGACGAGGCCAAAATGACGCCGGACCGCACAGCCGTCGTCAGCGTGCGCGAGCTCGCCATCCCGCAGAAAGCGCGCGACGAATACCGCAACGCCGGCAGGAAGCTCGAGTCCCGCGACGTCGGCGGCGCCATCGCGCATCTCGAACGCGCCGTCGAGCTCGCCCCGCAGTTCGCAGCGGCGTGGAATTTCCTTGGCACGATCGCCTACCAGACCCAGCGCTATGACGATGCCGAGAAGTACTTCCTCCGCGCTCTCGAGGCCGACCAGAACGCCTATGAACCTGTCGTCAACCTGGGCGGCGTCTACGTCACCACCGGCAGGTTCGACGAAGCCTGGAAGTACAACCTCAACGCCGTGCTCCGCCGCCCGAACGACGCGCTGGCCAATTCACAGCTCGGCATGACGTATTTCGGGCTGGGGCGCTACGATCTGGCGGAGAAATACCTGCTCGAGGCCATCCGGCTCGATCCCGCACACTTCAGCCACCCGCAGCTGACGCTGGCGGAAATCTACATGCGCCGGGGCGAAGGAATGCGCGCCGCCGACGTGCTGGAGGATTTCCTCCGCCGCCATCCGGACAACCCGGCGCGCGATTCCATCCGCTCCGTCATTTCGAAACTGCGCGGCAGCCCTGGCGCCTGACGCCCTGCTGCCGGCTGAAGTTCAGCGCGTATGGACGTGCATCGGCTGGTAGCAGGGGTGGAGCCACGTATGATAATCCACGATCCGCCCGCGCACCGCCTGCGAATACAGCTGCCTCAGATGCTCGGTGACGACTCCGATCTGGCCCGTGCCCACCGGAATGTGGTCGATCCGCGTCACGGGCGCGACTTCCACAGCCGTGCCTGTCAGGAACACCTCGTCGCACGAGTACAGCTCCGTCCGGTCGATCGACCGTTCGATCACTTCCATGTGCAGCTCCCGCCGCGCCAGTTCCATGACGCATGCGCGCGTGATGCCTTCCAGGATGTTGTCCGACGGCGGCGGCGTGATCAGCTTCCCGTGGCGCACCATGAACAGATTGCAGGTGGCGCCCTCGGCTACATGGCCGGACTCGTTCAGCAGGATCGCTTCGTCGTAGCCGTGCCGGTGCGCCTCTGTCGTCGCCAGGACGCTGTTGACGTAAGCGCCGCAGATCTTGCCCCGCGCCGGCAGCGCGTGATCCTCCAGCCGCCGCCAGCTCACGATGCCTGCGTGCAGCCCCTTCGAGCTGTCGATGTAGACCCCGAAGGGCACGGCGATGATCGCGAAGTCGAACTTGCCGTCGGGCCTCACTCCGATCCGCGGCGACGACGTGTAGGCCAGCGGCCGCACATAGATGTCCGTGCGGAATCCGTTCAGCCGCACCAGCTCCGCCGTCAGCTCGGTCAGCTCTTCAGCCGACTTCTGCGGCTCGATGCCGAGCATCCGGCAGTTCGTCTTCCAGCGCTGATAGTGCTCTTCGCACCGCACCAGGAACAGCTCGTCGGCGTCCTGCGACCAGTAGCCGCGGATCCCCTCGAACACGCCCGTGCCGTAATGCAGGGCGTGCGTGAGGATGTTGATCTGCGCTTCCTTCAGCGGCACCGTGCGGCCGTTGAAAAACACCAGCGTGTCCATCATGTCAGGCATGGCAGGGCTCCTTCGCGGGTTGGGTCTTCACGGACCGTATGGCTTCCATGCCGCGCGACAGGGCGCGGCGGTCGATCTCCAGCCATTTGTCTGATTTGATGACTCGGGCCATCGCATGGTCCACAACTTCCACAGGCAACAGCCGCGTGGCCTCCAGCAGCGCTCCCAGCGCCACAATGTTGCCCGCCTTGGCTGCGCCTTCTTTGTCGGCGATCTCGAAGAACGGCAGCGCGTAGACCGTCACGTCGCTCCTGCGCAGGTCCTCCGGAATCTCCGCGCCGTTGTACAACACCGTGCCGCCCGGCAGCACGGCGGGCATGAACTTGCGCAGCGACGGCTCGTTCAGCGCAATCAGGACGTGCGATTTCGAAACCAGCGGCGAATCGATCGCCCGCGTCGACAGCCGCACGTGGCAGTTCGACGTGCCCGAACGCATCTCCGGTCCGTAGCTCGGCAGCCACGACACTTCCAGACCGTAATCCATTCCCGCCTCGGCGATCAGCTGCCCCAGCAGCAGCACGCCCTGCCCGCCGAAGCCCGCCACCTTGATGCGGCAATCCACTTCGCCCATCGCTCCGTGGCGCTGCACCGGAGCTTCTTCGGTCGGAATCCTCAGCAGCCGGGGAAACTCCTCGAGCGGGGGAGCCTGCGGCGGCGCGGGCAGCGGCTGCGCCTGCGCCGTGCGGTCGCACTTCACGCCCAGCGGGTACAGCGTGGTCATGAACTCCCGCACGTGACGCTGCGCCTCCACGGGATCCATTTTCCAGATCGTCGGGCAAGGAGACAGCACTTCCACCAGCGAGAAGCCCAGCCCTTTCACCTGGTTTTCCAGAGCCTTGCGGATGGCGCGCTTCGCCGCCAGGATCTGCTTCACATTGCCCAGAGCCACGCGCTCGATGTACACCGGACCGTCCAGCGCGGACAGCATCTCGGAAATGTGGATCGGGTAGCCGTCCTTGTGCGCCGCGCGCCCGAACGGCGTCGTGGTGGTCTTGTTGCCGAGCGGCGTCGTCGGCGCCATCTGCCCGCCCGTCATGCCGTAAATCCCGTTGTTGACAAAAATCGACGTGATCGCCTCGCCGCGGTTGGCGGCATGCAGAATCTCGGCCGAGCCGATCGCCGCCAGGTCGCCGTCGCCCTGATACGAAATCACGATCGCATCCGGACGCGAGCGCTTCAGTCCCGTCGCCGCCGCCGGCGCCCGCCCGTGCGCCACCTGCACGTTGCCGGTGTCGAAGTAGTAATACAGGAACACCGAGCAGCCCACGGGCGACACCACGATCACGCGGTCGCGGATGCCCAGTTCATCAATCGCTTCCGCCAGCAGCTTGAGCGCGATGCCATGCCCGCAGCCCGGACAGTAGTGCGTCTGATGCGGGTTCTCGCCCTTGCGGAAATACGACTCGTTCAGGCACTCCGCCTTCTCGTGCACAGGCTTCATGTTGGCGGGAATCGTGTCAGGCATGGTGCATCACCTCCGCGACGGCCTGCTCGGCGCGGCCGTCAATCCACTGGGTCACGTGCTGGACGATCTCCTCCACCGACGGCACATTGCCGCCGCACCGCCCGTAGAACTCCACCGGACGCCGCCCTTCCACCGCCAGGCGGACGTCTTCCACCATCTGTCCCATGCTCATCTCCACCGTGAAGAACACCGCCGCCTGCCCGGCCAGCCGCCGGATCTCGGCTGCAGGGAACGGGTACAGCGTGATCGGACGCAGCAGACCTGCGCGGATGCCTTTCTCCCTCAGCGCCTCCACCACGGACTTCAGGACGCGGCTCACGATCCCGTATCCGACGAACACCAGATCCGCGTCGTCCGTGCGGTAGTTCTCCCACCGTGCCTCGCGCTCTTCGGCCAGACGGTATTTTTCCGCCAGCTTCCGGACATGCGCTTCCAGTTCATCCGGCTGCAGGTAGATCGACGTGATCAGGTTTTTCCGCGTCTCGGCCGTTCCGGTCACCGCCCACTCGGGCACGGGAGGATCCACGGCCGCCGTAGAGTAGAAGTCCACCGGCTCCATCATCTGCCCCGTGTAGCCGTCCGCCACGATCATCACCGGGTTGCGGTAACGGTCCGCCAGCTCGAACGCCAGCCGCGCCAGATCGCACATCTCCTGCGCCGTCGCCGGCGCGAGCACGAGGCAGCGGTAATTGCCGTGCCCGCCGCCTTTCACCGCCTGGAAGTAGTCGCCCTGCTCGGGAGCGATGTTGCCGAGCCCCGGCCCGCCCCGCATGATGTTGACGATCACGCAGGGCAGCTCCGCTCCGGCCAGGTCGCTGATTCCTTCCGCCATCAGGCTGATGCCCGGGCCGCTGGAGGCCGTCATCGCGCGGATGCCCGCGCTGGCCGCCCCGAACACCATGTTGATCGCCGCCACTTCGCTCTCGGCCTGCAGGAACGTCCCGCCCACCTGAGGCAGATAGTACGCGGCGGCCTCGGTCAGTTCATTCGCCGGCGTGATCGGGTAGCCGTAAAAAGCCCGGCAGCCGCCCAGAATGGCGCCCTTTACCAGCGCTTCGTTGCCTTTGATCAGCTGTCTCGGCATGCATCACCTCCTGCCTCTCACGCGACGGCCTTGTACACCGTAATGGCGCCCGGCTCCGGACAGGCGTAGAAGCACAGCCCGCAGCCGTTGCAGCCGTGCCCGTCGTAGACGGCCGGATGGTAGCCGTAGCGGTTCAGATACGGCGCCGCGTGCAGCACCTTCTGCACGCAGGCCTCGATGCAGAGCCCGCAGCCCTTGCATTCTTCCTCGTTGATCACGATGTAACCGCGGTCTTCTTTGACTGCCGCTGGCATGGCGCCTCCTCAGGAAACCGGTATGAACTTCGGCCGCAAATAACGGGCCTGGTAGGCAAACTCCGTCAGCGAATCCCGGAACTTCGGGTCCGCAATCGCAATCAGCGCCTCGGCGCGCTCCCGCAGGGTCTTGCCGTGCAGGTACGCGATGCCGTGCTCCGTCACAACATAATGCACATCCGCCCGCGAAGTCACCACCCCGGCGCCCGGATCCAGAATCGGCACGATGCGGGACACCGTGCCCTCCTTCGCCGTCGAGGGCAACGCGATGATCGGCTTGCCCCCTTCGCTGTGCGCCGCGCCCCGGATGAAATCCACCTGCCCCCCGAATCCGCTGTACGGGCGCGTCCCGATCGAGTCCGCGCACACCTGCCCGGTCAGATCCACCTGAATCGCCGAGTTGATCGCCACCATCTTCCGGTTCTGCGCGATCACGAACGGGTCGTTCACATACTTCGTCGGGTGGAACTCGAACAGCGGGTTGTCGTCGATGAAGTCGAACAGCCGCCTCGTCCCCAGCACGAAACCGGCCACCAGTTTCGCCTGATGGATCGTCTTCTGCGACCCGTTCATCACGCCTTTTTCGATCAGGGGGATCACCCCGTCGGAGAACATCTCCGTATGCATCCCCAGATCCCTGTGGTTGACCAGGTACGACAGCACGGCGTCTGGAACCGCCCCGATCCCCATCTGCAGCGTCGCCCCGTCCGGGATCAGCGACGCCACGTTCTTTGCGATCCTCCGCTGCACCTCATTCGCCGGATCCGCCGTCATCTCCGGCAGCGGATGGCTCACCTCCACCACCTTGTGAATCTCGGAAATGTGCAGGAACGTCTGCCCGCAATCACCCGCCGCGCGCACCGCGCCGCCGTCAGCGTCGTGTCCACGCCCACGCCCAGGCTCAGATATCCGTACTTGTCGGGCGGCGAAACCTGCATCAGCACATAATCCAGCTGCAGCTCGCCGCGCTCGAACAGCCCCTCGATTTCGTGCAGGAAGATCGGCATGTATTCCGCCCGCCCCTCGTTCACCGCCCGGCGCACGTTGTCGCCGATGAACAGCGCGATCGTCCGGAAGCTGCGCTCATACTCCGGCAGCGTGTAGTCAGCTCCGCCCAGCGTCTTCATGTGAATGATCTGGACGTCTTCCAGATCGCGCGACCGGTCCATCAGAGCCGCGACCAGATCCAGCGGCACCGCGCAGCCCGGATGGATGTACACGGTCTGCCCGGACCGGATTTCGCTCACTGCATCCGCCGCGCTCGTCCTTTTGTCCAGATACTCGCTCAGCCACTGCATCGCGCGTCCCCCTTTCAGGCTCTCCCGCCCCGGACACTTTCCAGCATTGCCCAGTTTAATACCTGCATAACCGATATTTTCATGCCCGCTTCCTTTATGCTCTAACTTGGGCCCGTTGTCAAGTCCCGTTTTTACAGTATCTTACAAACTCGCATGATGACACCACCGGTATGTGGTGCTATAGGGGGCAACTTTCCTGTTCGCAGTGTGTTAGAGTCACCCACAGGAGGTGGGGGCGATCCGTTCCCCTTCCCAGGAATCCCGGCATGAGGTTGAATCCGGCATGAGCATCGGCACCGCCGGCCATCAAGCTGCCCGGGAGGATGCCTTCGCGGCGTTCCTCTCCGCCTGGCCCGAGTACGAATCGACGCGCAGTCTGGACGAACTCCGTGCGCGCGATTATGCGCGTCTTGATCAGCTCGGCGACGTCTACCTCGACTACACGGGCGCCGGGCTGTACGGCGCGAGCCAGGTGCGCGAACACCTGCGGCTTCTCGAAAGCCACGTCTTCGGCAATCCTCACTCGCGCAATCCTGCTTCGGCGCAGATGTCGGAGTGGGTCGAGCGCGGGCGCCGCGATGTCCTCGAGTATTTCAACGCCCCGCCGGACGAGTACGTCGTGGTCTTTACTCCCAACGCCACCGGCGCCCTGAAACTGATCGGGGAAGCCTACCCTTTCGCGCCCGGCGGCGTCTACCTGCTGACCTTCGACAACCACAATTCGGTGAATGGAATCCGTGAATTCGCCCGCGCCCGCGGCGCGCGGATCCGCTATGTTCCTCTCTCCATCCCGGATTTGCTGGCGGATGCGGAACAGATGGAGGCCGCTCTGGCGGATAAGCCGGAAAATCAGCACTGCCTTTTCGCCTACCCGGCCCAGTCGAATTTTTCCGGGGCTCAGCACGATCTCGCCTGGGTCGGCAGAGCGCAGGAGGCCGGATGGGATGTCCTGCTGGACGCCGCTGCCTTCGTCCCCACCAACAGGCTGGATCTGAGCCGCGTCAAACCGGAGTTCGTCACCCTGTCCTTCTACAAGATGTTTGGTTACCCCACCGGTATCGGGTGCCTGATCGCCAGACGGGACGTGCTCGCAAAGCTCCACCGCCCCTGGTTCGCCGGCGGCACGATCACGGTGGCCTCGGTTCAGGGCGACCGGTATTTTCTCGCCGACGGTCCCGAGGCGTTTGAAGACGGCACGGTGGATTTTCTGAATATTCCCGGCGTGGAAATCGGCCTCGGCCATCTCCGCTTGGCGGGCCTGGACAAAATCCACACGCGCGTCCAGTGCCTGGCCCAGTGGCTGATCCGGGAACTGGAAAGCCTCCATCACTCCAACGGCAGGCCGCTTGTCCGCATCTACGGCCCCGGCGCCGCCGGTCCCCGCGGCGGCACCGTGACCATGAACTTCTACGACCGGGAGGGCTCGGTCATTGACCACCTCCGCATCGAAGAGATGGCCGCGCGCGAGCGCATCTCCATCCGTACGGGCTGCTTCTGCAACCCGGGCGGCGGCGAGACCGCGCTTGGCCTCCGCGCAGAGGAGCTCTCCGCCTGCTTCCACCGCGCCGAAGCGGAACACCGCTCGCGCTTCACTCTGGAAGACCTCCGCATGTGCATCGACGCCAAGAGCACCGGCGCTGTGCGCGTATCTTTCGGCATCGCCTCCAACTTCGCCGACGCCTGGCGCTTCGCCGAATTCGCCCGCTCCCTCACGGACTGCTGCGCCTCGGCTCTGCGATAGCATGGACGGCCTGACAGCCACGGCAATTCTCCCGCTTCTGCTCGCGTCCCCCGATCAGTCCATGCTGGAAACCCGTGATGGCCCAGAGGCCCCGCACGCCTCAGCGGTCTCTCCACGCCCACGGATCGGGTCTCTGATATCCCATGCCGGACCGCAACGAGAATCCGCGACGTTCGCGTAACTGTCTATCTTGCCGTTTTGGGTGCCTGTTTTGGCAACATCAGGAAATTTGTTTCGGTTCGTTTTGTAACCGGAGGAAGGAAAATGGTCAGAACTTCTTACCTCTCCTGCCCGCCCGGCGCCTCCTTCAGGAACTCAACCGCGATCCGCTCCCCCAACCGCCGCGTCTTCGAATGCGAAATATTGGAGAGCACGGCCACCGCCACGCCACGCTCCGGATAGATCCGCAGATCCGCGGCGTCCCCTCCCAGAACCACACCGCTGTGCTCGGCGCTGCGCACGGGTTTCCCGTCCACGAGCAGTTCACCGATTTCCCATCCGAGCCCGTAGCCCGTCTCCTGCCCGGAGACGAGCCGCTGCGGCGTCTGCAGCATCTCCACGGTGGCCGGCTTCAGCAGCTTGCCGCTGTTCAGCGCCAGCAGGAACCGCACGAGATCCGTCGCCGTGGACACGAACACGCCCGCCCCGGAGTAGCACGACAGATCCAGCGGCCGCATCACGTGCATCCCATGCCGCGGATTCTCGATGAACCGTGGAAAGTACGCCGTCGCCTGCCGCGGTGGGGCCATCTTCGCGCCTGCAGGCCCCATCCCGCCCTTCGTCCGCGGATCGTAGACGAGCTCGCGAAACAGATTGAACAGCGGGAAATCGTCATCGGCCTCCACAGGCCCGCTATCGGCGCCCGTCTGCGTCATCCCGAGAGGCTGGAACACGCGCTCCTGCATGGAATCGAGCAGCGGCCGCCGCGCCGCCGCCTCCACCGCGGCGCTCACAACAATCCAGCCGAACGCCGAGAAGCGGAATTCCGTGCCGGGCTCTGACAGCACCGGCCAGCGGATGAAATGCGGCAGCGCCTCCGACGCGGCCACGCAGTGCTGGGTATACAGCGGCCCCTCGTCCCCTGCCCCGTGCTCCAGCCCCGCCGTGTGCGCCATCAGATCCCGCAGTGTCGCCGGCGGCGTTCTGGCCGGAAAGCCGGGCACCAGCGCATGCGCTTCGCTGTCCGGATGAAGGCGTCCTTCCTCCATCAGCAGTCCCGCGGCCGCCGACGTCAACGCGATGGATGCCGTCCCGATGCGGAACCGGACATCCGGCGTCACTCGTGTCCGCGTCCGCGTGTCGGCATACCCGAACCCCTCAGCCCACACGACGCGGCCGCCCATCCCGACCGCCACGGAGAGCCCTGGCAGATTCTCATCCGCCAGATTGGCGAGCGCCGCGCGGCGCGCCCGCTCCGCTGCTGCCGCCCAGCCCGGAGAGGGCGCAACCGAAATTGTCATCGGAATCCCGGCGCGGTCCGGATGCACCGGCACGCTGGAAATCCAGACCCCAAGGGCCACGAAGATGAGAGCTGCTGCTGGCAACAGCAACAGCCACACGCAGCCCGGCGCCCGCCTGGTAGCCATGATTCCCGCCCCTTATTCTGAACCATGGCTGCCGCCCGCGGGCGCGGTAATCTTTAACCGGCGCGGACAGGCAATGCCGTCAGCACCCGCAGCGTGTCGGCCACCTGCGGCTTGAAGATGTCCGAGTGGCCCAGAATCACGCGATCGGCGTTCAGGTTGATCACCGGATATTCGAGGAACTTTTCCAGCGAGACCACATCGCCGAGGTTCAGGTGGATGCACTCCTCCGCCCTCAGCCCGCGCGCCCCGTTCGCGCCCAGTCCTCCGTAGGGGTCGTTCGGTCCTCCAAGCCCTGAAGCGTTCTGCCGCTTCAGCATCGACGCCACCGGATACGCCATTCCGACGGCTTTGTCGTGCACCGAGTGCGTCACGGCAATCGGCCCGCGCACCATCCGCTCCGCGACGACAGCCCGGTACAGCCCCTGCGGGCTGAACGCGAACTGCGAGAACGCCCCCTGGATCAGCATCATCGAATCCACCTGCGGCGCTCCGTCCGGCCGCCCCAGCGCCATCGCCGCCGCAGTCACCAGCCGCGCTCCAAAAGAATGCCCGGCGAAATGCACCGCCGTCTCGGGCGCAAGCTGCCTCAACGAGCGCACCAGCGGCGCCAGCCCGCCCGCGCCCACTTCCGCCGCGCGCTCTTTCATCAGGTAGTACGAAGTCGCCTCGACGCCTGCCCTGACCACGCCTGCTGCATTGCGCTTCAGCGGATGCGACGGCCAAGCCACGCCGCACACGGGCAGCGGCCGCAGCGCTTCCGCGAACCACGCGAACAGCCGGCCGCTGGCTTCCGTGTCGTTCAGCCATCCGTGCGCCGCCATCAGCACCGCCTGCGGCCGCCCGCGCTGGACAAAATTGAAAAACGCGTCCCGTTGTGCGGCGTTCAGAAACCGCCCCGACGCGTCAAAATCAATCCGGAATAATGGCATTGTTTCGCTCCCCAATCAGCCTGTCCATCTCGGTTCTCAGCGCGCCTGAAGCGCGCGAAACAGGTTCACCATTCCGCGCCCCTGAAAATGCGGCGCGCGGCGCAGATCGGTGGCCGTCTGCAGGAAAATCTCTTTCACTTCCAGCGGCCGCCCGATGAATTCCGGCCGCACCGACAGAAACGCCGCCACCGCCCCCGAGACATGCGGCGCCGCCATCGACGTTCCGGAGTCCTCGACATACGCCACCCGCCAGTCCGTGCCCGCCGGCGCCTTGCCGGGCGCGGCGCAGCTCACGATCCGTTCCCCCGGCGCCACCAGATCCGGCTTCATCCGCCCGTCGCCGGTCGGCCCTTTCGACGAGAAATACGAAACCCCGTACGTGTGCGGCCGCTCCCGGTGCGTCGAGCCCACCGTGATCGCCAGTTCCGCGTTGCCCGGATCGTTGATCGTCAGATCCAGACACGCCGGCGTCATCCCCGTGTGCTGGGAATTCTGCCACCCATACCCGGAATTCCCCGCCGCCACCACGACGCAAACCCCGGAATGAACCAGCCGGTCAATCTCCTGGCACAGCGGCGATGCTCCGCACGCAAACCACTCCGGGTCGAACTCATAGCCCAGCGATAAATTCACTCCGTGAACCACCAGCCGCCGCCCGTATCCGTTCAACTGCTGCACGTAATCAAGCGCCGCCAGAATGTCGGACACCTCGCCGCACCCGTCCGGTCCCAGCACTTTCAGCGAAACCAGCTTCGTCTCTGGTGCAACCCCGCGCACCGCTGCCTCCGCGCTTGAAGCAGGCAGCGCCGCACCCTCCGGCGCCTCGCCCGCCAGGATTCCCGCCACATGCGTCCCGTGGCCGAATTCATCCGTCAGCGGCGACTCTCCGCCGGTAAAATCCCGGTGCCCGATTCCATCAGGCAGCAGCAGATTCCCGTGCCTTTCAAAGTGCCTGTGCGGCGCAATTCCCGAGTCCGCCACCGCCCACACAATGCCCCGCCCCGTTGCCTGAAAGCCGGCCATCGCGGCATCGGCGTGGATCGCCCGCAACGCGCTCAGCGCCCGCACCGCGTGGTTCAGCCAGATGCGGTAGAGAACCGCCGCGCCTTTTTCAGAGAGCGCAAGAATCTCCGCCTTCGTCAGCCGCGCCCGGAAAAGCCCCCGTTCGGCCATGCCGATGGGCAATGCCGCAGGAACCAATTGCAGGAGGTCCTCCGCCCTTGCGCCGTGACGGAGTTCCAGCAGGACGCTGAAGGGATCAGGAGAAGCGGCTCGTTCGAGCCGGTCTTGCAGGGCGAGGTCGATCAGGGTGGGTTGCAGTCGGGCGGGATCGAATGGACGCGGCCGCAAGGCTTTGGACCTCCGGCCCAGAACCTCCCCGAAGCCTTCCGTTCACTCCCGCTTCCGCACGGAAAACGCCTGAAAACAGTTCGGCTATTTTTTTCCAACCCTCGTGACGGAGGCTAGAGAAGGAAGCGCATCCACGCCAATGCGGTGCAAGGCGCGCAGGCCCGGCGGGCAGGAGAACCGCGCAACGGGCGTCCGGCTGCAGCCGGCCTGCGGCGTCCCGCAGGCTCCTCCGGACTCGACCCTGAAATACTCTGTGTTTCAGACCTTTTTGTGTTATTTTGATGGTTTGAACCGCCCCGTCCTGTTCCTCCTGCTCCTCCTTGCGCCCTGCGCCGCCGCCCAGCAGGTCTCCGAACAGACCATTGCCTCCAACCGCCCGCCGGTCCGCTGGGTCACCACGCTCACGACCGGTTTCGCCGACACATTCCAGCTCACCCTCGGCGGCGTCTTCGGCGACGGACCCGCCTGGCAGAACCGCGTCACCACAGGCCTCGCCAATCTCTTCCGCCCTGGCGACCTGCTCTACCTTCACGGCTGGAACACCACCGACGGACCGTCTGGCGAGAACAACACTGTCGCCGGCCTCACGTACCGCGCCCCCGTCTGGCGCAAAGGTTCGCAGAGCCTCGCCCTCGGTTCAGGCTTGCAGTATTGGAACTTCCCCTCCGTCCTCACAGGCACGACAGACTGGCTCATCCCCGGCAATCTCATCTACACAGCCCGCGCGTGGCGCTTCCCTCTCACGGTCACCAGCGACTCGTGGACGCTGCTCGCCAGCCGCCTGCCCAAGGGCTCGCTCGTCTACTCGCAAGCCTGGATCGATCACCCGCTTGTGAATACCGATCCCGTGCGCATCACCTTCCGCCACGGTCCGGCCCATACGTATTCGTGGAACTTCTACGACACGCACGGCCACCGGGTCGTGCGCTATCAGACCGCCGTCGTCATCGCCTGGAAGGACACGCAGCTGGAAGCGGGCTGGCGTCAGCAGTGGGGCCTTCAAAGCCGCATCCCCGACAACCGCTTCTGGCAGGTCAGCCTTTCGCGCACCTTCTCCCGCTGACGCCCTCTCACACCGCCAGCCGCAGCAACTCCCGCTGAATCTCGCCCGTCACTTCGGCGCCCGCTTCAGACCGGTAGACGTTCACCTCGCTGCGGATGCCGAACTCCGGCAGATACACGCCCGGCTCGACGGAGAAACACAACCCGGGCACAATCGGCCGCTCGTCGTGCGTTTCGAAGTTGTCCATGTTCGCGCCCGTCCCGTGGACGTCCTCCCCGATCGAGTGCCCGGTGCGGTGGATGAAGAATTCCGCCAGTCCCCGCTCGCGCAGATACCCGCGCGCCGCATCGTCCACCTGATACCCGCACAGCGGCTCGCCGGACTCCGCCGCCCGCACCACTCGGTCCACCGCGGCGTCGCGCGCCCCTGCCACGGCTGCGAACACCTCCAGCATCCGCTCCGGCGGCGCCGCGCCGCAGAACGCCGTCCACGTGATGTCGTAATACACCGCGCCGGGTTCGCGCAGCTTTGCCCACAGGTCGATCAGCAGCAGATCGCCCCGCCCGATCCCGGCTGAGCCGGACGCCTGCGGCTCGTAGTGGGGATCGGAGGCGTGCGCGTTCACCGCCACGATCGGCCCGTGATCGGTAAACAGCCCTTCTGTTTCAAACGCATTCAGGATGAATTGTTTGATCTCGAACTCGGTCACGCGCGCGCCCGC
>FWPV01001897.1_pt1 | contig 28086 bp, 21 predicted proteins | sample 2228371 | NCBI WGS metagenome assembly FWPV01 (sample SAMEA103939776, study PRJEB20133) | metagenome
CTCCCCCCACGGTGAACGGGATGAACACCTTCTCCGCCGTGCGCGCGGCGACATCCACGATGGTGTCCCGCTGCTCGTGGCTGGCGGTGATGTCGAGGAAAGTGAGTTCGTCGGCGCCTTCCGCGTCGTAGAAGGCGGCCATCTCGACCGGGTCTCCCGCGTCGCGGATGTCCACGAAGTTGGTGCCCTTGACCACCCGTCCCTTGTCCACATCGAGACAGGGGATGATCCTCTTCTGCAGCATTCTCGTCTCCGGCTTCCCTGTGCCTTCCCCTTCGCGTCTCATTGTGACGCAAGTGCCCGTCCGGCGCCACGCCGGACGCTGCGCCGCCGCAGACCCTCTGCCGCCTCCCGGAGCGCGGCGCTGGCGCAGAGCAGGGCGGTCCTGCTACAATCGCGGATATCTCATGCGCAAAATCCGGACATCTCTGATGGCGCTTCGGACGCGGCACTCCAGACCGCCCGCTCTGCTGCCAATAATCCTTACGTCAGCCATCCTTCTGCTGTGCGCGGGATGCTCCCGGCAGGAGGTCCCGGAAGGGTATCTCCGTGCCGCCTTCCCGGACCTCGGGCAGGCTGAGGCTATCATCCTGCAGACGGCCGACGCCGCGGCGCTGGTGGACTGCGGAGAGACGGACAGCGGTCCCGCTCTGGTCCGCGCGCTGCGGGAGCGGGGCATCGGCAGGCTCGACCTGGTGGTGCTCACGCATCCGCACTCGGACCATATCGGAGGGTTTCCCTTCCTAGCGGAGAGGGTCCCCGTCGGGCTCCTGCTGGAATCCGGGTTCCCGTCGGAGTCGGCGCTGGCGGAGCGGGTGAGGAGAGTGGCCGAGGCCCGCCGCATCCCGAGACGCCGGGCCGTGACCGGCCAGACCATCCGGCTGGGAAGCCATCTCACCATCTCGGTCCTGTGGCCGGGACGCGACTACCTGAGGGGCACCGACTCGGATGCCAACAACAACTCGGTGGTTCTGATGGTGCGGCACGGCGCCCGGAGGATGCTGCTGACGGGGGACCTGCAGCAGGAGGGTGAGCTGGCGCTGCTGCGCAGGGGCGCGGACCTGCGCGCGGACGTGCTGAAAGTGGGGCACCAGGGAGCGGCCGATGCGGCCGGTGCGCCGTTCCTGTCGCGGGTGCGGCCCGCTTGGGCGGTCATCGTGGCCGGACGCGGGAACAGCTACGGCCACCCGTCCCCGAAGACGCTGGAGCACCTCCGCACCGCGGGAGCCTCGGTGCTGCGCACCGACCTGCAGGGAGAGATCGAGTTCGAGTCTGACGGCCGGGTCCTCCGGCTCCGCGAAGCCGGCCGGCCGGCAGCCGCCGCGTCCCGCTGAAGACGCGGGATACGGGAGAGGAAGGGACAAGGAGACGACGCATCTGATGCACGGCGACCTCATACCCGCCGGCGCCCGAGAGGCAGCCGGCGCCGCAGAAGGGATTCCCCGCCCCGCTTCACTGACCATCCTGTCCTGCGCGGTCGGCGCGGACCAGCTGCTGGGAGCCGTGCTGGGCAGCGCGCGCCTGGATGCCGGGACCGCCATCGCCGCGTTCCCCGACGTCCGGAAGGGGTTCTGCCGGCTTCTGGCCGAACGCCTTTCCGCCGAGTGCGGCATCTCCGTTTCCGAACTCACCGGACTCCAGGCGCACACCCCGGGCTCGCCCGTGCTCGTCCCCGCGCAGTGCTCCGCGCGCTGGAGCGAAGCGGCGCCCGGCGGGTTCGTCCGGGTGGAACCCGTCGAGACGGCTACTCCCGAGCAGACAGCAAGGCTGCGCGACGCCTGCGCATCCGCCGTCGGGGTGTTCGGGGGCAGCATCCGGCTGCTGGTGCTTTCGGGCATGGCCTCCAACGATGTGGTGGACGCGGCCCGTCTGGTGAAGAACAGCGGCGGCAGTGTGAGCGTGCAGGACGAATCCACATCGCTGATATGGGACGCTCCCAGGGCTGTGCTTCAGGCGGGGCTGGCCGATGAGGTGCTGCCCCTCTGGGATGTCGGCTCCCTGCTCGCAGCGGCAGCGCAGGGGTAGACGGATGGTCTCTGAAACGTATTACCGGAACAGGCTCGGCGGGATTCTGCTCGCGGCGGGACTCGTCTCGGAACAGCAGATCGAGGAGGCGCTGCAGACGCAGCACCAGACCGGCCAGCGGCTCGGCGACGTGCTGGTCCGGGCGGGCCTGCTGGACGAGGAAGACATCGTGGAGGCCCGCTCCCTCCAGCTGGACATCCCTCACGTGCATCTGCATCCGGACCAGGTGGACCCGGAGGTGGCCCGGCTGGTGCCGGAAGCCATCGCGCGGGAGTATCAACTGGTCCCGGTCAGCGCCAGCGACGACGGTCTCGTCATCGCGATGTTCGACCCTCTGGACGTGGAAGCCGTGGACCTGGTCCAGCGGGTGACCCGGCGCAAGGTGAAGCCGGTGGTGGCCAGCGAACGCGCCATCACCGCCCTCATCGACGCCACGTGGGGAGGAGGTCAGAGCGCCGAGCTTGCGGAGATGCTGGAAGAAGCCATGGACTCCGTGAGCGACCTTGAGGTGGCGGAATCCGTCGATGACGCTGACGGAGACCTCGCCGAAGCCCGCCGGATGAGCGAGCAGGCCCCCATCGTGCGGACCGTGAACCACCTCGTGCGGGACGCCGTCAACCAGGGAGCCAGCGACATCCATGTGGAGCCGCGCTCGAACGGCTGCCTGGTGCGCTTCCGCGTTGACGGTGTGCTTCGAGATATCAAGCTGCTGCCCAGGCTCATCCAGGCCGCGGTCATCTCCCGCCTGAAGATCATGGCCGACCTGGACATCGCGGAGAAGCGTCTGCCGCAGGACGGCCGCATCACCGTCCGGGTCGCGCGCCGCACGGTGGACATCCGGCTGTCCACCCTGCCGACGCATTACGGCGAGCGCGTGGTGATGCGTCTTCTGGACAAGAGCCTCAACGCCCTGAAGCTCGAGCAGCTGGGCTTTTCGGAGGAGGGCCTCGAGGTCGTCCGCGAGCTCATCCGCAAACCCTACGGGATAATCCTGGTCACCGGTCCGACAGGAAGCGGGAAGACCACCACCCTGTATTCGTGCCTCAGCGAAGTGCGGGACCCGGAGCTCAACATCATCACGGTGGAGGACCCCATAGAATACGAACTGGAGGGCGTCAGCCAGTCCGCCGTGAACGTGAGAGCCGGCCTGACCTTCGCCAGCCAGCTTCGCGCCATCCTGCGGCAGGACCCGGATGTCATCCTGGTGGGAGAGATACGTGACCAGGAGACCGCCGACATCGCGTTCCGGGCAAGCATGACCGGGCACCTGGTGTTCAGCACGCTCCACTGCAACGACGCCGCCGCCGCGTTCCCCCGTCTGACGGACATGGGGGTGGAGCCGTTCCTCATCGCCTCGTCGCTCAGCGCGGTGCTGGCCCAGAGACTGGTGCGGACCATCTGTCCGGCCTGCCGGGAGCAGTATGAGCCGGGGCCGGAAGAGGCGGCCCTTCTGGCGGCGAACGGCATCGAGACCGCCGGGCTCCGGCTTGCGCGGGGCCGGGGGTGCAAGACGTGCGCGAACACGGGATACAAGGGCCGCACGCTGGTCTCGGAGATCCTTCCCGTGTCGCGGGAGATCCGGCGGATGGCCGTGCAGCGCTCCTCAGCGGACGTGATCCGCACTCAGGCCATCTCGGAGGGGATGAGCACGATGCGGCAGGACGGGTTCCGCAAGGTGCTGGAGGGCATCACCACGCTCGACGAGGTGTGCCGGAAGGTGCTGGTGACCGAGGAATAGTCTCCTCCGGTTGTGTCCGGGCTGCAGCCGGCGATATGATGGGGCTGGCCGCGATGCGGCCGCCCCTTCTCGTTGCAGGCGGCGGCCGTTGCGGTGCCACCCTGAGCAGGACGGAGGCCACGGTGAGGTTCGACAGATCCCTGGAACTGATGCGGGAGGCGGAGAGTCTGATGCCGGGCGGGGTGAACAGCCCGGTCCGGGCGTTCCGGGCGGTGGAAGGGACGCCGCCTTTCATCGTCCGGGCGAAGGGATGCACCCTCATCGACGCGGACGGCAACGAGTTCATCGACTATGTCGGCTCCTGGGGCCCGATGCTGTTCGGGCATGCCCGGGAGGAGGTCGTTCAGGCCGTCCGGGACGCGGCCGCCGGCGGGCTGAGCTTCGGGGCGCCCACGGGAAGGGAGGTGGAGCTGGCCCGGACCATCACCCGGATGGTCCCCTCGATGAAGATGGTGCGGCTGGTGAACTCCGGGACGGAGGCGACGATGAGCGCCCTGCGGGCGGCGCGGGGGTTCACCGGGCGGGCGAAGGTGGTGAAGTTCGAGGGGTGCTACCACGGACACGCGGACGCGCTTCTGGCCCGCGCCGGCTCCGGCGCGGCCACCTTCGGAGCCCCGGACAGCGCGGGGGTGCCTCCGGCGGCGGTGGCCGACACCGTCTGTCTGCCGTACAACGACGCGGAGGCGTTCCGGAAGGTCTGCGGCTCGCTCGGCGAGCAGCTGGCGTGCGTCATCGTGGAGCCGGTGGCGGGGAACATGGGCTGCGTGCCGCCGGAGCCCGGGTTCCTTGAGACCCTCCGCGAGAAGACGCTGGAGACGGGGGCGGTCCTCATCTTCGACGAGGTGATGACCGGGTTCCGGCTTGCGCCGGGAGGGGCGCAGGAGCTCTTCGGCATCCGGCCCGACCTGACGTGCCTCGGCAAGGTGCTGGGAGGCGGGCTGCCGCTCGCCGCCTATGGAGGCCGCCGGGACATCATGCGGTGCGTGGCGCCCGAGGGGCCGGTCTACCAGGCCGGCACGCTGAGCGGGAATCCGCTGGCGACCGCCGCGGGACTGGCGCAGCTCCGTCTCTGCACCCCGGAAGCATACCGGCGGCTGGAGGCCGTCTCGGAGAGGCTGGCATCCGGCCTGCAGGCGGCCGCGGACGAGGCGGGGGTGGCGGCGCGGGTGCAGCGGGCCGGCTCGATGCTGACCGTGTTCTTCCGGTCCGGCCCGGTGCGCAGCTTCCAGGACGCGCTCTCCTGCGACCGCGGGGCGTTCGGGCGCTTCCACCGGCTGATGCTGGAGCGGGGCATCTATCTTCCTCCGTCCCAGTTCGAGGCGTGGTTCGTCTCGACGGCGCACGGGGAGTCCGAGGTGGACCGGACGGTGGAGGCCGCGGCCGAAAGCCTCCGGGAGATGGCCGCTGCCGGGGACTGAAAAAGTCTTTCGAAAAAAGTCCGCCCGGGGTGTTGACAGCCGTGCCCCGGCGTGGTAATATTGCATTGCGTTTGCAAAACAGGCTCCAGTGAGCCGAAGACTTATCACCCGCGCAAAGCACGACCGGAAGGCCTGGAAGCGCCCCCGCTTCCAGGCCTTTTTTTGGCCTCCGGGGCCTCGAGCTTCTTCCGGAAGGCTGCAGAGGATTGACCCGCGGAACCGGTTGCGCTACCATGGGTCGGCGTCAGAGCGGAGCGCCGGGAGCTTCTGAGAGTCTGCCGCCTTGACCGGAGCTTGAGCCTGCGGCAACGGTGCGGCAAGACAGCCTGCTCAGACTGTGTGGCGGGGAGGCGGGTGCGCGGAGCGGAGCACCCCGGCTGGAATTGGCCGGGGACTCCCGGAAAGGAGCCTGAAATGCACCGTTTGCGCATTCTGGCGGCAATGGCCGTGCTGGGACTCACGGCTGCAGCCGCAAGCGCGATGACCGTTGACGACTTCGAGAGCGGCGACCTCGCGGCCTGGTATGTGAAGGCGCCCTATTACACCACCCTTTCGCTGGTCAGTCCCGGCGCGTCCGGGTCGGTGAACGCGCTCTCCATCCAGGAGACGCCCGGACCGCAGGGCGGCCGCAGCGCGAGCGCGCTGGCCCGGCGGGTGTTCCAGAACCCCGCTGACTGGAGCGCCTACACCACACTGGAGATCGATGCGCGAATAAGTTCGGGGGATTGGAACGGCTACTCACTGCGCCTCTACAACGACGGCCGCAGCGTGCTGCTGCGCGGCATCCACTCCGACTCGTCCATCTCCGGCTTCCGCACATTGCGGTTCGACATCTCCGGCGTGCAGCGCGACAAGGTGACGGAGCTGCTGTTCTATGTCAACCGGACCGGCCAGAACGCCGGACAGGCGCTGGTCGTGGACAACATCCGCCTGAGCAACACTCCCGTGACCGTGGAGCCGGAGCGCACTCTGGAGAACTTCTCGTCGGGAGACATCTCCCGATGGACACCGGGGGGGACGACTCCTTTCGTCACGCTCTCACTGGTCGCCGAGAACTCTCCCGGTGATTTCTCGTCTCCGGCCCGGGCGCTTGCCTCGCAGCTGGCATCCAACTCGTCGTCGGCTCTCTTCCGCTGGAGACCGGTCCGGACGATGGATTGGTACGACTACACCACTCTGGAATTCGACGTCCGCCTGCCCGTGGGGACCGTCACGGACGGCTTCTCGGTGCGTCTCTACAACGCGGGCGCGGATGTGCGGCTGAAGAAGTTCGTCCCCCAGTCCGGATACGTGACCTGCAGGGTGGACATCTCCCGAATGGAGCGCGACCAGGTCAACGAGGTGCTTTTCTATGTGAACCGCACGTCCGCCTACGCTCCTCCCGGCAAGCCGCAGACGCTCCAACTGGACAACCTGCGTCTCACGCGCAATCCCGTCCCGCCGACCCCGGACGTCGTGATGCTGGACGACTTCGACACCGGGGATTTCTTCAACTGGGACTGGATCTATCAGACGTACATGGACCTGCAGACGGGAGACTTCGTCAGCGCCCCGTATTCGTTCGACATCAAGCTGACCGGCAGCTCGGCTTCGGCCTACGCGCGCCGAAGCTGGATCCTGGGCACCGGCACCACGCAGGACTGGGAGGACTACAACTCCCTCATCTTCGAGGCCAGGGTGCTGAAGGGCCTTCCCGGGCCGAACTATCCCGTGGGGTTCAGCGTGAACACGGTGAGCGGCCCCGCCCAGGCGCAGCTCTGGTTCCGGCCCTCCGGATACGACCGCTGGGAGACCTTCGCCCTGGACATCAGCAGGATCGACGTGGACCAGGTCAGCTGGCTGAGGTTCTACGTGAACAGATGTCTGCGGAACGACTTCAACATCGTGACGGGCGAAGGGCAGATCCTGCGGCTGGACAACCTCAGGCTCTCCAGGGAACCCGCGCCGCCGGCCGCATTCGACTCTCCGGATATCGATGACTTCGAGGATGGGGACATCCAGGACTGGTACTACTCCAGCGTCCACGAGTATCCGTCGGGAAGCGGCGACTTCATGGAAGGCACCACCGCAAGCCTCACCTCGGACGCGGCCAGCGGCAACTACGCCCTCCAGATCACGAACCTGACTCCACCAGGGAATACCTTTGCCTATCGCCGGAAGACCCTGCATGGCCGGTGGGACGGCTACCGGACTCTGGAGTTCGATGCGAAGGTGAAGGACACCGTCACGGGTCAGGGCTTCGGAGTGCGACTGCGCAACTTCAATGGATACGGCCCGGTGCACGAGTTCACCCCCACCGGCGAGTGGCAGACCTTCAGAATAGACATCTCCGGCGACAAAGTGGGGACCACCACGACGGATGTGCGCGGCGAGGTGATCGGCCTGCTGTTCTACGTCAATCAGGTGACGGGCTATGGCGTGCCGCAGAACGGGCAGCAGAAGCTGCTGGTGGACAACATCCGTCTCACCAACGAACCGGTCCAGTCGCAGTTCAGCACCATCGGCGATGCGAAGCGGCTGGCTCAGGACGGCGGGACGGTGACGCTGACCGGCAAGGTCTGCGCCGGATACTTCCCGGACGCAGTGCCGGACCGCGAGCAGCTGACGAACATCCGGCCGCTCTTCTTCATCGTGGAGCCGGACCGCAGCTCCGCCCTGCCGGTGGTGGTCAGCCGGAACATCCCGGACGACCGGAAGGTGGTGCCCGCGGGCTCCGTGGTCAACGTGACGGGCGTGCTGACGCGAGCCTACGGGATGCGCTATCTGTACGCGACGTCGCTGGAGATAACCGGCACGAACGGCCAGATCCCCGCTCCCGTCTATCTGTCCAATGTCCAGTGCGGCAGCCCGGCATACGGGCTGGACGCGGGCGTGCCGCATTTCCACGGACTGGACACCACCGGGATGCTCGCCGTCATCTCGGGCAGGATACTGGGCGTGGGCAGCGACGCGGCGGGACGGCGCTGGATGTACGTGGACGACGGGTCCCGCGTGGAAGCGGACAACGGCGCCATCGGGGTGAAGGTGTACGACTTCACTTCGCAGGGCACCTACGCCCGGCCCGCGAACGTGGGACGCTTCGTGAAGGTCACCGGATTCGTGATGAACGACCCGGAGCTCGACCCGCAGACCCAGCAGCCCACGTTCCGCCCCGTCCGGGCGTTCTGGCCAAGGCTGGAGATGCCGAACTCCGTGCAGTTCGTGGACTGACGGACGCTCCAGCGACCGCAGTCCGGCGACAGGAAACGAAGCGGGGACGCCTCCGGGCGTCCCCGCTTCCGCATGCGGACGACAGCCGGGATGTCAGGGCGAGCGCAGTCCGGCCAGGTGAGCGGTGTCGTTCAGGCAGACCAGCCGGTTCGTGCCGCCCAGCTCCAGGAGCGAGATGCTGGCGTTGGAGATGAAGAACCCGGTATAGGCCCGGACCGGCAGCCCGAGCGCGGCGCAGATGAGCCCCGAGACGGAGCCGACGTGGACGGCCGCCACGACCTTCCTGCCGTCCGGATGCCGCTCCCGGACCATCCGCAGGAAGCGGGCGCACCGTTCGATGACATCCTCGAACCGCTCCGCTCCCGGCGGCCTGTGGACGAACGGGTCCTCGCGCCACAGGCGGGCCTCCTCGGGGAAAGCCCGGGCGAACTCGTCAGACGTCATCCCCTCCGCCGCCCCCAGCCGACATTCCCGGATGAGGGGTGTGGCCTGCACGGGCAGACCGTGGCGCTGCGCTATGGCTCCGGCCGTGTCCAGCGCTCTCCTGAGGTCGCTGGAATAGACCGCGCAGAGCCGCTCATCCGCCAGCCGTGCGGCGGCCGCCTCGGCCTGCCTCATTCCGAGCGGGGAGAGCGGAGAGTCGAGCTGCCCCTGAATGAGGCCCTCCACGTTGCACTCGCTGTGCCCGTGGCGGACAAGGATGAGGGTCAGCACGCTCTCCCCCCTTCATCCTGACGGACGGCGCCACGCACCCTGCATCGGCCGCGGAAGCCCACCGCGAGCGTCATCTCGCGTCCGCCGGCGGCTGGATGACGCAGGCGCCGCGGCTGAACGTGATGACCCGTCGCTGTTCCGGGATGTTGGCCAGAGCCGCTTCCAGTATCTTCAGGCGTTCGATGGCCGACTCGTGCTCCGGAGTGCCCGGCTCGGAGTTGTCCCGGTCATCCTCCAGCACCTGGCGGTAGACCTCGAAGCGCTCCGGCCGCCCGTAATACTCGCGGTCGAGGTACTCGCACATGGCCGCGGAGCACTCCTGTCTGACCAGAAGCGACACGCAGCCGCCCTTGCCGGCTCCCGTGAGCTTACCGCCCAGGTATCCCGGCCCCCGGCGGGCGATGGTCAGCAAGAGGTCCAGCTGCGGGATGGACACCCGGAAATCGAACGACAGCGCGTCCTGCACCTCGTCCAGCATCCGGCCCACCTCCACCCGGTAGCGGTCGTACTCGGGGGAGTCCGGCGACAGCTCTCCGCTGGCCACCCGCTCCTCCGCCTCCAGGAATATCCGCTCCAGTCTGCGGCCGATCTGGTTCTCCCGGTGGAAGAACCTCGCCGTGGTGCGCAGGTGGTACCCGCCTATCCTCCGGCGCGGCGCCGTATAGAGCCTCTCGATGGTGCGCGGGTCCCGGCCGAGGATGCGGCCGGCTGCAGCGGGCGTGAGCTTGACGGGCAGCAGGCTGATGAGTTCGTCGATGGCCTCCGCCGGGATGCCAAGGATGTCGCTGTGGAGACTGCCGAACTCGCGGTAGCGCTCCTCCAGGCGCTCCCAGTAGTCCGGGTGCGAGTCCAGCAGGGGTGTGGGCCCGCCGGGAGTCAGCCCGAACTCCCGCTCCAGCATCTCGCCCACCCACCCCGGACCGCCGGAACGCCCCTCGCGGATGTCCCTGAGAGCCGCCGCGATGATGAGCCGCGTGACCTCGTCGCCCATGCGGATCCAGCCCTTCCGCATGTTGAAGCTCTGATTGCCGCCCATCGTCTTGTTGACTTCCCAGAGCGAGTTCGCCAGCACCACGTGGACGCCCCGGACGAACGGCAGGGGCGTGGTGGCAAGGTCGTCGCGGGAGTGGCGGTTGTAAAGCACGCTGTTGACCGGGTTGCGCAGGATGGTCATCTGGTCGTTGGCCCCGCCGTGCGTCCCGACATACCACTCCGCCTCCCCCAGCAGGCGGCAGACCTCACCGATCCTCCGCTCGGGCAGGAGGTCGCGGTTGCACAGATACAGGGCGAGGAACGACAGCACCACCACAGCCGACGAGGACGACGTCCCGGCGCGGAACGGGGCGGTCGCCGGACCGAAGGTGATGTCGGCCCCCCGCAGAGCCAGCCCCGGATGCTCCCACTGCATCCGCATATACGGGCTGAGCACGTAGTTCAGCCAGTTCCCCTGCAGCCGCCCGTAATGCGGATAGACGAGCGAGCGGTTGTCCCAGTCGTCCTCCATCTCCGCGGCATACGGGGCCCACGGGGCGTCCCGGAACCGGCGGAACTCCTCCCGGATGTCCACGGTCTCCGCCGGGAACAGCTCGCTGGCGTTCCCGACGTTCAGCAGTCCGTCCTGCCTGGGCGTGACCGCGGCCGGGATGTCCCCGTCGATGGTGGTGGACATGTGGTCGCCGCGGCACATGTCCAGGTATTCCAGGAAAGCATTCAGGCGCCCCGGCGCGCGCAGCAGCCAGCACTCCCGCGCGCCCGTCCGCTCCCGGTGCAGGTGGAGTGTCTTCGCAAGCCGCTCCCGCTGCGCGGCGAGATAGGCGGGGTCGGTGTTCGCGTAGATGTCCTCTCCGAGATACCGGTCGACGGCCGGCCCGCCCGCTTCCAGGATGCGGGCCAGCCGCAGCGGCTCGGCGGGAGGAGCCTCGAGACGGAACGGTTCGCTCACGGACAGCAGGACCTTCCTTCCGACATGGGGGATGCGGCGTTGTGCCGCGCAAAGATTAGCACAAAGCCCGGCCCAAGTCCAGACGGCGGGAGAGCATCCGAAGCGGCGGGCCGCCGGACTCATGGTCCGGCGGCCCGCGCACAGGTCACATCCCGGGGGGCCGGGACGCTCACAGGAAGCGGTTGATGCGGTCGCCGATATCCTCGGCCAGACGCCGCACGAAGCCCAGCACGTAGTCCCGGATGTCCAGAGACGGGTCCTGCACGAGCGGCGTCAGATCCATCCCGAACACCAGCTGGGTGGTGTCGTCCGTCCCGTGGGACGCATGGTATGTGGCGTGCGCCCTGCGGCGCCCCAGCGTCGCCAGGTCGTAGCGCTTGCCCCCCGCTATCTGCGAGTCGAACACGCCCAGCAGCGCCGCCGCCAGGTTCTCGTGGGCGGCCACGTCGAAGGCCTTCTTGTCGGAATCCACCAGCCAGTCCAGGTCGCGCCACACCTCGACGCCGTACACCCGGTCCGGCCTGGCCCTCTCGTCCACCTCGCGCAGCGCCCGGATGACCCTCAGCGCCACGCCCACGTGGGTGTCGTGCTTGTCCGCGAGGTTGTGCGTCCAGACGGTCCGCGGCCGGCACTGCGACACGATCGCCTTGATGTCCTCCACCAGCGGCTGGTTGGCAGGGTCCTTCACGGCACTGGAGGGATAGTCCAGAAGCGCCATCATCGAGTATTCCCCGATGACAGCCGCCTTCTTCTGCTCCTGGCGGCGGACCTGGCGCATCTCCTCGTCGCTGTAGGCCGCGTAGAGGCCGTCCCGCGGGCTCCCCGCGCCGTTCGTCACGCAGACCCCCCCGAACCACTCGTTCTCCTGGCCGAAGCAGCGGAGTATCCCGGGGTAGGCGAGAATCTCCAGGTCGTCCTGATGGGCACAGATGCCCAGGTCCGTCGTGCGCCCCAGCGCCTCCTCGACGGGCTTTCCGTCCGGTATGAAAAGCTCTGCGGTCTCGTTCGCGAACTTCATCTTCTCAGGTCCTCCCGGCGTCTTGCAGCCGTATCTTCAGATCTTGGGCAGACTTGCCGCAGCCACGGCCTGACCCACGCGGCGGCTCTTTTCGTCCGGCAGGTTGATGGTGATGCCGGACAGCTCGGGGAACTCGCTGTTCAGCACCTCCCGCGCGCAGTCCAGCACGATCTGGCCACCCTGGCCCGACGTCACGCGCCCGAGGATGAGCACATGCTCCAGGTCGTAGAAGTCGGCGTAGTGGGCCACCCCGTATCCCAGGAAGCGCCCGATGGTCCGGAAGATGGCCGCCGCCCGCTCGTCTCCGGCCTTCATATATTCCTGCACCTCGGCAAGCTTGTCTCCCGGCATCGAGCCTTCCTTGAGGATCAGGCCCGCGGCCGGCGCCAGCCGGATGACCGCCTGCTGCGAGAAGTACTGCACCCCGCACCCGATGTCGCCCGACCACTCGTCGGCGGGAGCATCCGGGCGGTAGTCCACCGGCGCGAACGCCAGCTCGTTCAGCCAGCCGGTGATGTTGCCCTGAGCGTCCACGTATCCCACCGCCTCGCTCGAGCCCATCGCGATGCCGAGCACGCGGTTGACGCCGAGCGACATGCTCCCGGCGAGAGCCGTCACATCCCCGTCATTCGCCACCTCCAGCGGGACGCCCATCTCTTTGCCCAGATTGATGTACAGCGGCGCGATCTTCTCCTCGAACAGCTCCTTCGGCACCCCGCGGAACAGCGACGCCACCCGCACCCGGTTGTCGATATAGATGCCCGCCGAGCTCACGCCGATGGCATCCACGCGCGGCATATGCTCCGCAGCCCTCCGGAAGGCGTCCCGGATATGGGAATAGTGATACTCCGGGTCCGACTGGTTGCGCGGGTCCCACGGGACCTCCTCGCTGAACACCGGCTCCCCGTCGATGACGGCCGCGACCTTGCGGTCGCTCGCTCCCGCGTCGAAGCCGATGCGGCACCCCTCCAGGTGCCTGCCCACCGGCACCGCCGCCTCGTTGGGCTCCGGGGCGTCCTCGTATGCGCAATGCTCCACCGTGAAGGTGTGCCCGTAGACCCCGCCCATGAACTCGTGATCGAAAGCCCGCTCACCGGACGGGGAGTACACCTGCCGGATATGGTCCGCGACGGGCTTCGGCCCGGCGATGGTCACCTTCCACCCTCCCCGCTGCCACAGCAGGAACTTCACCAGACGCTCCACGAAGCGCAGGTTCTTCCCGGCCTCGGGATGGTCGGGCGCAAGGACCGCGGTCTCGTAGACGCTTCTCAGCCCTCCACCCCGCTCGAGGGCGATCTTCAGCGGGGCAGCCGCCCCGGAGCGCTCCACCATCGAGCGGAACGCGCGATTGGCAAGGACGGCCGGCGCGAAGCCGGGGTCGAGTTCGGGCACCAGCCCGGGCTTGACAAGATCCATCAGGGAATCACCTCAACAGAGACTGGCCGGGCGGCTCAGGCCGCCTTCAGGGGAATGTGTAACCGATTCCCCGCGCATTCCGCCACTTCTCCACATCCCGCGCGTTGTCCTCTCCCGGAGACCATCGAGGGGACCGTGCCGCCTTCCGGCCGGGAGAGTATACTCGAGAAGAGCGGCAAAGCCTCGCGCAAACCGTCAGCAAAGCGGGCGCAACACCAGGGGCCCTCCCTGCAGTCTCAAACTCAGAGGGCGCGTGCGAGCGCGAGGCCCCCCGCATCTCCCCGGCGTCGTGTCAACGGGACGGGCGGGCCTTTCCGTGAAAAGAGGCAGGCTGTGCGGGCGCGCGCGGGTAAGTGAGCCATCGGGGGAGACGGAACGGGCGGGATGATGACTCCCGGAGTCCCGGAGGGCAGAGCCGCCCCGGGCCCGGGCTGGAGGTTCAGACTATTGGCTGGAGATACCCTCTCTCGGCGTGATTTCATGGCCGGCGCTGCGGCAGCGGCCGGCGTCTGGCTCATGGGGCAGGAGCTTTTCGCTGCGGAGGAGCCCTCCCCCGCGCCCGCCGGGCCTCCCGTGGCCATCGGGGTCATCGGACTGGGACTGCAGGGACGCGAACTGCTGACAGCTCTGGGCAAAGTGCCGGCCGCGAAAGTGGCCGCCCTGTGCGACACCTACGAGCCCGCCTTCCGCAGAGCCTCCGAGCTCGCGCCGGGCGCGAAAGTGGCCGCCCTGTGCGACACCTACGAGCCCGCCTTCCGCAGAGCCTCCGAGCTCGCGCCGGGCGCGCAGACGTTCACCGACTACCGCCGGGTGCTGGAATCCCATGACGTGCAGGCGGTCATCGTGGCCACGCCGACGCACAACCACCGGCAGATCGTGCTGGACGCCCTGCAGGCGGGGAAGCACGTATACTGCGAGGCGCCCATCGCCGGGACCATCGAGGAGGCCCGGGACATCGCGCGAGCGGGGCGCAAGAGCAGGCAGGTCTTTCAGGCAGGACTGCAGCTCCGGGCGGACCATCTGCACCAGCACGTCCTGAAGTTCGTGCGCACCGGGGTGCCGGGGACTCTGGCGATGGCGCGCGCTCAGAACAACAAGAAGCAGAGCTGGAAGCGGATGGCGCCTTCGGCGGAGAGGGAGGCCGAGCTGAACTGGCGGCTGCGCCGCGAGACCAGCACCGGGCTTCCCGGCGAACTGGGCATCCACTACTTCGACGTGATGAACTGGTATCTGGACGCCAGGCCGGTCTCCGTGACGGGGGCCGGGGCCATCACCTTCTACCGCGACGGTCGCGACGTCGAGGACACCGTGCAGTGCATCTTCGAGTATCCCGGCGGGCTGAACGCGGTCTACTGCGCCACCCTGGTGAGCTCGTTCGACGCTTCGTATCAGATGCTGTACGGCAGCGACGCCACCATCCTGCTGAAGGGGCAGCGCTCCTGGATGTTCAAGGAGGCCGACTCGCCCATGTTGGGCTGGGAGGTCTACGCCCACAAGGAGAAGATCGGAGACGAGACGGGCATCGCGCTGGTGGCGGACGCGACGAAGATCATCCAGGCGGGCAAGGAGCCGGGCAAAGAGGGGATGGACGAGTCCAAGGACGCCCTGTTCTTTGCGATGGAAGGATTCTGCTACGCCGTCCAGACCGGCGAGCCGCCGGCGGCGGATGCGCTGGCCGGGTTCCAGAGCGCGGTGACCGCCATCAAGGCGGCTGAGGCGGTGGCCGCGGGAGGAAAAGTGGAGTTCAAGCCGGAATGGTTCGAACTGGGCTGAAAAACGAAGGGAGTGCTGAAAGAGCATCTGCTATGAGCGAAGAAAAGAGTGGCGGCCTCTCGCGCCGCGAGTTCATGAAGGCGGCCGGAGCGACGGCAGCCGGCCTGATGGTGGGCGCGGTGGCCAAAAGCCCCGTGTATGCCGTGTCTCCCGCCAGGGTCATCGGAGCCAACGCCCGCATCAACATCGGCTACGTGGGCGTGGGCGGCATGGGCAGCGGCCATCTGGGTCACGTCAAGGGGTATGCGGCTGAGCAGAACGTGGCGGCGGTGGCCGTCTGCGACGTCTGGGACAAGCGGCGCCTCGCGGCCGCGGCGGCCGTGGAGCTGCCCGAGTCTAAGGCCTACCGCGACTATCGCCGGCTCCTCGAGGACAGGGACGTAGATGCGGTGATGATCGCCACGCCGGAGCACTGGCACGCGCGCATCGCCATCGACGCCATGGAACTGGGCAAGCACGTCTACATCGAGAAGCCGATGTGCCGCACGCTGGAGGAGGTGGAGCAGCTGCTGGCCACCCAGAAGAAGACCGGCTGCGTGGTGCAGGTGGGCTCGCAGGGATGCTCGGACGCCAAGTGGCGCACGGCCGGCGAGCAGATCCGGGCGGGCAAGATAGGCCGGGTGGTGCTGAGCCAGGGCAGCTATTGCCGGAACAACCCCAGCGGAGAGTGGAACTACCCCATCGACCCGGAAGCCGACCCGGCGAAGAACCTCGACTGGGACATGTGGCTGGGGCCCGCGAAGAAGGTGCCATGGAATCCGCGTCACTACTTCCAGTGGAGGAAGTACACCAACTACTCGGCGGGCATCCTGTCGGACCTGTTCCCGCACCGCCTGCATCCCCTGATGATCGCCTGCGGGGAGCAGTATCCCGTCCAGGTGACCTGCATCGGCTCCATCCTGGGCGACGACGACCGCGACGTGGCGGACAACACCCAGGTGCTGGTGAAGTTCGGGGACGGGTCGCACATGCTGCTGGTGGGGTCAACCGTCAACGAGCAGGGCGTGCCGGATATGATCCGCGGGACGAAGGCCACCATCTACTTCGGCGGCGGGAAGGTGGAGATACGGCCGGAGCGGCCGTTCTCGGACGAGATAGACCCGGAGGACGTCCCGGTCATCGGGCCCGGCGAGAGCGTGCAGGAGCACGAGAAGAACTGGTTCCACTGCATCCGCACCGGCGAGACCCCGAACTGCCATATCGAGCTGGCCGCCAAGGTGCAGACCATCGTGACCCTGGCGGAGCGGTCCTGGCTGGAGAACAGGACCATGAACTTCGACCCGGCCACCCGCAGAATCGTCTAGACGGACGGTTGGCGGGAAGGCGGGGATGCCTTTCGCTTCGGGGCGGCGCCGGCGGCGCCGCCCCGTTCCGTCGGGAGGCTGACGGTCGATGAGACCAGCAGGTGAGCCGGTCCTTGTCTCGCGCTTCTGCATGGCCACGCGGTTCGAGGTCGCCCTTTACGGGGCGGAGCCGGACCGGCTCCGGGCGGCCGGGGAGGCGGCCCTTGAGGAGGTGGAGCGGGCGGAGCGCCTGCTGAGCTGCTTCCGCCCGGACAGCGACCTGTGGGCGGTGAACGCCCGCGCCGCAGCCGGGCCGGTGCGGGTGGACCCGCGGCTCATCGCCCTGCTGGAGACCGCCAGGGAGGTGTGGCACGCGTCGGGCGGAGCCTTCGACCTGACGGTAGGTCCATTGATGCAGCTGTGGGGTTTCCGCGGGGGACAGCCCCGCGAGCCTTCTCCCGGGGAGGTGGAGCAGGCCGCTAGCGTATGTGGGATGCGCCTGGTGGAGACGGACAGCGCCGCCGGGACGGTGCGCTTTCTGCGGGAGGGGGTGGAGCTCGACCCGGGCGCCATCGGGAAGGGCTACGCGCTCGACCGCGCTGCGGAGGCGCTGCGCGAGTGCGGAGTGAGCTCGGCGCTGGCTCACGGCGGGACCAGCACGGTCGTCGCGCTGGGGACTCCGCCGGACGCGCCGCACTGGCAGGTGCGGGTGGCCGTGCCGGGGAAGGCTCCGCAAGAGTGCCCGGTCGTGAGACTGCGAGACGGAGCCCTCTCCGTCTCCGGCCTGCACGGACGGACGGCGGGTCCGGAGGGCCGGGAGGTGGCGCACGTGCTGGACCCCCGCAGCGGGCGTCCGGTCGCGGCCGCGCTTCTGGCGGCGGTGACCGGCCCTGACGGCGTCCGCACGGACGCCTGGTCCACCGCCCTCCTGGTGCTGGGGGAAGCCGCATTCGACGGCTCCGTGCAGCTGCCGGAGGGGATGTCGGCGGCGGTCTGGCTGCCCGGCGGCAGGGAGCTCCGGCACGGACAGACGTTCGAGCAGCAGGGCTGAAACCCGGTAAGAGAACGGGCGCCGGCCCAGGCCGGGGTGTGGGACATTATCAATGGACGGAGAACCCACGGCGAAAGCCGCCCTCAGCGCCTCCGCTCCCCGGCGGAGACGGCGGCGGCTTCCGAGACCGCACTACCGACCGGGACCTGCCGCGCTCGAGCCCGGATGCCGGTCCGCCCGCCGTTGGTCCGTCTGACAATCCGATGCGCCTCTTCGAGACCCCTTACCGGGCCCGGCCCGTCGCGGCCGCCCTCGCACAGGCAGACGACCTCGAAGGTCCGGGGGCCCTTCAGCGTCCGGTCTCTCACGGCCCGCGACGCAGGCCCCTCTGTTGATGGAGGTTCCTCAAAATGTCCAAGAGCGTCCTCGTCACGGACGACGCCCTCTACTGCCGCATGGAGCTGAAGAACATCCTGACCTCCCGGGGATACCGGGTGGTGGGTGAGGCGCGAAACGGCCAGGAAGCCGTGGAGCGCTATCGCGAGCTCCGGCCGGATCTGGTGACCATGGACGTGGTCATGCCGGAGATGGACGGCGTCGCCGCAGTAAAGAAGATCCGGGAGATGGACCCCGGCGCCACCATCCTGATGTGCTCCTCCATGGGGCAGCGGTCGCTGCTGATGGAGGCGCTCCAGGCGGGAGCTTCGGACTTCGTCACCAAGCCGTTCCGGGACCGCTGCGTCCTGAACAGCGTCCGCAAGCTCATCGGGTAGGACCCGTCCGCGAAAAGCCTTTTGCCCTGAATCCTGAAACGCTTTGCTGTTGAACACTCCGGGAGGTCATGAGATGGACAGCGTTCGTCTCGACAAGAGAGAGTTGGCGGAGGCGGTCATCGAGGCAGCCTCCATCGTCCTCAGGGACCTGCTGAAGCTGCCCCCTCGTCTGGGGCAGATGCAGATAACTCCCATCCAGTTCGCGCGCGACGAGTTCACCATCGTCACGCGCATCTCCGGGGACATCTCCGGGGAGATATTCCTCGGGATGTCGCGCGAGACGGCGCGGTCCATCGTCGGCCAGATGCTTCGCCGCGAGGTGACGGAGTTCGGGCGGCTCGAGAGGAGCGCGCTGGCCGAACTGGGCACGCTCGTCACGGACACCGCACTGGCCCTCCTGGAGGAGCGGGGCGCGCTCTGCTACTCCACCTGGTCGGGCGTGGTGGCGGGCCGTGAGGAGCGGGTGACCCCCTTCTCCGAACCCACCCTCGCGGCCCCGCTGGGGCTCCCCGCGGGCGAGGTGAACGTGAACGTCATGTTCGAGGGCTGCGCGCCGTTCGCGTGGGCCAGTCCGGAAGCCCGGCTGGCGGCGCGTCGCGGGCTGCGCATCTCGTCCGGCGAACGTCCGGCGGAAGAACCGGTGCCGCTGGCGGCCTGACGGAGCGCCGCCCGGACGGGAGCCGCTCCAAGGGACCCTGCGCGGCTGCAGCGCATCGATACCCGCAGCAGCGCCGGTCCACGCGCCGGGAACCGTGCGAGTCCCGCAGGGAGCGCCCCCTGAGGCACAGTCCGTCGGAGAGAGTTTCGCTGTCGTCAGCGCAGCGATGCCGTGGGCCGTCAGCCCCGGCGGCTGACAGTCGCGGACCATCCCTCCCAGCAGCAAAGCCAGACCGCAGATGGCCCACACGGCCGAGACGCCGGCTCGTGCGGCCAGACGCCAGCCTCCGAACGCGGCCTGATGGTGGCGGACCCCCGCCAAGGTCTCCACCATCAGGCCCCGGAGGAGGCCCGGCGCCGTCCGCTTTTGTCGTCACTCCTTCCCTTCGCTCCAGCCGATTCCGCCCCTCCCCCCACCCTCCAGTCTCGTCCTCGCCGGCAGGCCCGCCTGCACGCCGGGCCCCGCCCGGCAGCGCGCCCCACTCCCCGGAACGCGGCTCTCCTCTTGCCGGGAGACGCGGGAAACCTGTAAGGTGTACGGGCTTGCCCGCGCGGGAATCCTTCGGACAGGAGAGGAACTGAAGACAGTTGATCCAGCGGACATTCGTGATGATAAAGCCGGACGGCGTGGAGCGCCGTCTTGTGGGAGAGATCATCGGACGCTTCGAGCGCCGGGGGCTCCGGCTGGTGGGGATGAAGCTCCAGACCGTGAGCCGCGACCTGGCGGAGCGGCACTATGCCGTCCACCGGGACAAGCCGTTCTTCGGCGAGCTTGTGGAGTTCATCACGTCCGGACCGGTGGTCGCGATGGTGTGGGAGGGCGAAGACGCGGTGCGTCTGGTGCGCAACATGATGGGCGCCCTGAAGCCCGAAGAAGCCCTTCCGGGCACCATCCGGGGTGACTTCACCACCAGCATCCAGACGAACCTGGTGCATGGTTCGGACTCGCCCGAGACCGCGGACTCGGAGGTGGCCCTCTGGTTCGCGGAGGGCGAGCTGCTGGACTGAAGCGGGAAAGGAGGGCCGGCCTTGGCTGGACCGAAGCTGACCCACATCGGCGTGCTCACCAGCGGCGGGGACGCTCCCGGCATGAACGCCTGCGTCCGGGCGGTGACGCGCGCCGCGATAGCGGAGGGATGCCGCGTCACCGGCATCCTTCACGGCTTCCGCGGGATGGTGGAGGGCCGCTTCCAGGAGCTGACGTCGCGCTCCGTGGGGGGCATCCTGCGGCAGGGAGGGACCATCCTCCAGTCGTCCCGCTGTCTGGAGTTCAAGACGGACGAGGGGCAGGAGAAGGCACTGGCCAACCTTCGGGCTCACGGCATCCAGGGGGTGGTGGTCATCGGCGGTGACGGCTCGATGGCCGGAGTGCAGGCTCTGGTGCGCCGGGGATTCCCCGCCATCGGTGTCCCGGCCACCATCGACAACGACCTCTATGGCACGGACCTGTGCATCGGGGTGGACACGGCCCTGCAGACCATCGTGGAGGCCATCGATAAGCTGAAGGACACCGCCAGCAGCCTGGAGCGGGCCTTCGTGGTGGAGGTGATGGGGCGGAACTCGGGATGGCTTGCGCTGGCCGCCGGGGTGGCCGGCGGGGCGGAGGCGGTGCTCATCCCGGAACGGGAGTTCGACGTGGAGGCTCTGGCTCAGGACGCCCGCAGAGCGCGCGAGCGGGGCAAGCCGCACTACATCATCGTGGCCGCGGAAGCCCTGCAGCTGGCCGTCGGCCCGAAGGGCAAGGCTTTCATGGAAGCCATGGAGCGCTCCGGATTCACCGTTCGCGCCACGGTGCTGGGGCACGTGCAGCGGGGAGGGTCTCCCACGCCCGACGAGCGCATCCTGGCCACGCGGCTGGGGGCGGAGGCGGCGCGTTCGCTTATCTCCGGAAGATGGGGGACGATGGTGGGAGTGCGCGGCGCCGAGGTGGTCCACGTGGACCTGGAAGACGCCATCAACCTTCCGCACCCGCTCGACGAAGCGCTGCTGGAACTGAGCCCGGTGATGGCTCTCTGAGAAGCGGCCGGGGCGGCCCGCCGGGGCGGGCCGCCCCGAAGCTCACGCTATCTCTGTATCCTGGCGCTGCCGCCCTGCGCCAGACGCCGGACCTGCTCCAGGCGCGCCATGGAGACGTCGCCGGGGTAGGTGGTGAGAAGGGCGCCGTGCGCCCATCCCAGACGGAGCGCCTCCTCCGGCTCCTCGCCGGTCAGCAATCCGAACATCAGGCCGGAGGCGAACCCGTCGCCGCCCCCCACGCGGTCGTAGACGTCCAGTTCGCACTGCGGGCTCTCGTAGAACTGCCCGTCGTAGTACATCACCGCCTTCCACGAGTGCCGGAAGGCCGAGTGGACCTCGCGGAGCGTGGTGGCCACCAGCTGGATGTGCGGATACTGCTCCAGCAGCCGCCCGATCATCATCTTGAAGTTCTCCGGGTCCAGAGCGCTCCGTGCGGACTCCACGTCCGGCCCCGGGATGCCCAGCCCCCTCTGAAGGTCCTCCTCGTTGCCGAACAGCACGTCCACGTGCTCGACGATGCGGCGGTTCACCTCCACTCCGCGCTCCACGCCCCCGGACGCCTTCCAGAGCTTCTCGCGGAAGTTCAGGTCGTAGGAGGTCACCGTCCCGTGCTGCCGGGCGGCCTGCATCCCCTCGATGATGAGCTCGCCCGTCGTGGGAGACAGCGACGCAAAGATGCCCCCGCTGTGGAACCAGCGCACCCCCCTGACACCGAACAGGTCCTGCCAGTCCACGTCGCCGGGACGCAGCATGGCTCCCGCCTCGTTGGCCCGGTCGTAGAACACCTCCGGCGGGCGGACCCCGAACCCCCTGTCGCTGTAGACGGTGGCGATGCGCGGCGAGCCCACGCCGTCATACGGGAACCACTTCAGGTAGGCCTCCACACCCATCTTCCGGACCTGAGTGGCGATCCACCATCCCGGAGGATACTCCACACTCGCGCTGACGACGGCGGCGCGAAGTCCGAAGGTCTTCGCCAGCGCCGCGGCCGGATTGTACTCGCCGCCGGAGCAGTGGCACTCGTAGTGGCAGGCCTCGTGAAGCGGGATGACGCCCGGGTCCAGCCTCCGGACGATGGCGCCGATGGAGAGGAAGTCGTGGCGGCACGTGTCAGCGTCCCGCAGCTGCAGTCTGGGCATGGTCAAGGGTCTCCTGTGGTCGTCTGCTTCGAGTCTGTCCGGCCCCGGGTGGACCGGCTCAGGAGGATATACCATGCCTTCCCGGAACGTGGCACGCGGGCCCCGGGGCTGCCCGGGAGCCCTACTGCGTGAAGCAGTAGGTGTCCACGTCCAGCAGCCACCCCACCACCGGCCAAAGGATGCCCACCGTGAAATCGCCCAGCAGAAGCCCCAGGAAGAACTGCAGGGCCACCCGGTAGGCCTTCAGGCCTCCCAGACGGAACGCCAGCACCTTGGCGCACCAGGCCAGGAACATCGGGAACCAGAGAGTGCCCATCGTCCAGCTGGTGCTCACCGCGAACCCCAGCGGGTGGAACGGCCACCAGGCGAACCGCAGCGTCGCGAAGTACAGGAACCAGGCGAACCCCATCCCCCACCCGATGGCCAGCCCGCGGGCCGCGTCCGGCCCGGTGGGCGATTCCACCCAGCGCACCACCTGGTTGGCGAAGGCTTCCTGGCCGTACATATGCACGAACCCGGCCATCCCCACCTCGGCGCCCCTCTGATAGGCGAAGTGCAGGTAGATCCAGAATCCGCTGAAAAGCGCCACCACCGACGCGACCGCCATCGCCCCCGCCATATACTTCTGCGTGACTTCGCCGCGTTCGGCGATGCGCATCCCGTCCAGCTGGTAGGCTATCGGCTGGCTGTCGTAGGCGCGGTTGAACCACCAGAACCAGGACAGACCGTTCAGGTCGGAGCGCGTGAACGAAGTGGAGCCCAGGACGTCCACCATCGCGACCTGGGGACCCATCGCATAGAGTTCGTGCGACGGGGGCCCGAACTCGGCGTGCACCCGGGCGATGGCCAGGATGATGAGGAGATAGAGCAGCACGCCGGCCGCCGCCACCCACAGCCTGATGCCGATGAGATGGAAGAACAGCGTGAGAGCGGCAGTCCCGAGCAGGATGCCCAGCACGGCCGTGCGATAGGTCAGCGGTCCGTCCGCGTTTCCCGGCTCGTCCCGCCCGGTGACGGCCGACCTCAGGACGCCCGCCAGATGCCTCCGTCCCGACCACAGGGCGAACAGGGCGATCATGTAGTAGGCACCGAGCGCCTGGTGGTCCACGTAAGGGAACCCGGGGTCTCCCGAATAGCCGAAGCTTGCCAGCGCGATGCGCTGCACCCGCCACATGACATAGAAGAACCAGCACGAGAACAGCGTGTTCAGCGGGAGCAGGAAGCCGAACCCGATGGCGAACGGGTAGAAGGAGACGTAAGTGGTCCCCATCGCGTTCCACGGGCTGCTGACGAAGTAGCCGCTGACATCGGTCATCTTGACCGGGATCTGGGGGAGGGTGGGATACAGCTGGTGCATCCCGTTCAGGAACGTGATGCCGCCGGCGAGGGCGAACCCGGCCCACATCAGCCGGCTGGAGAGCAGACGGTCGGCGGGGTCGGTCAGCTGCAGCGGAAGCGTGACGATGGGGAAGGTGAGCCGGTCGTTGCGCGTCCACTGCACGCGGACCACCGTGTTGATGCAGAACATCACGAACAGCATCACCAGGATGACCGCGCTCCAGACACTGAGCGGCAGGAGCCAGGGCTTCAGATTGCGCCACTCGTACAGGCTGCTGTGGCCCCTGTACCAGGCCTCGAGGGCCACCGGGTCCCGAACCGTGATCCACTCCGGCACATACGGCCAGATGATCTCCCTCCAGCGGTTCTCCGGGGCGGCCATCCGGAACGGATAGGTCATCATCGGCGGCAGGACGTCCACGAAGTCGAAGCTCATGATGGCCGTCGAGATGACCAGCATGACGTAGACGGTCAGCAGTTCGCCCCGCGAGAAGGCGCGCTGCGGCCAGACGCGGTCCGCCGCCCGGTTGGCCACGGTGAGGATGAGGAGGAACAGGACGCAGTTGGCGAACAGCGAGAGGGTGGACGGAAACGGCCCCACGCCGCTTCGGCCCTGCTCCATATAGAGCAGGAAATACACGTTGACCGGCACAAGCGCCGCTCCGGCAAGGACCGGACGCCACCGTCGCCACCGGGTTATGACGGGAGTGTCGTGCGAGATTGGAGCCGTCCCACCGCGGAAGGAGATGTTCCGGGGGAATCTACGGCAGCCGGCCCGCTTTCCCCTCCCCATGCGACGCGAGGCCGGTCACTGCGGCGGGACAAGGGAAAACAGCGGCCGGGGCCGCCCGCGGGCGGCCCCGGCAGAACGGAGACCGGCGAGAAATCCCCCGGCCTGGCTTCCGGAGAGCCCGCCGCCGGGAAGACCCGCCCCCTGCTAGCCCTGGAGCACCTGAGACAGCGTCTCCTTCAGCACCCGCGCGCTCTCCTGAAGCTGGGCCTTCTCCTCTTCGGAGACCTGCGGGACGATGACATCCAGCACCCCGCTGCGCCCCACGATGGTCGGCAGGGAGAAGCAGACATCGGATATCCCCAGCTGACCGGTCATCAGGGTGGAGACGGGAAGCACCGAGCGTGTGTCGTGCAGGATGGCTTTGACCAGTTCCCGGATGGCCCATCCGACAGCGTATCCCGCCCCGCCCTTGAGCCGGATGACCTCCGCCCCGCTCCTGCGGGTGAGGTCCGTGACCGCCTGCAGGTTCCCGGGCGAGCCCTTGGGGTGGCTGGAGATGGGCACTCCTCCGATGGTGGCCGACGACCAGATGGGCACCATGCTGTCGCCGTGCTCGCCCAGCATCAGCACGTTGACCGAGAGCGGGTCCACCTGAAGGAAATCCGCCACCAGCGAGCGGAACCGCGTGGTGTCCAGCAGCGTGCCCAGCCCGATGACCCGGCTGGCCGGAATGCCGAAGTCCTTCACGGCAAGGTATGTCAGGATGTCCACCGGGTTGGACACCACGACCACCACCACGTCATCCGCCAGGCGCACCTTCCGGCACTCCTGCAGGATGGTGCGGAACAGGCCGACGTTGCGGTTGATGAGGTCCAGCCGGCTCTCGTCGGGCTTCCGCCGCAGGCCGGCCGTGATGACCAGCACATCCGCCCCTTCGGCCGCCTCGTAGCCGCCCGAAGTGAACACCTGGCTGCCCGCGAGCGACGCTCCATGCCGCAGGTCCAGCGCCTCTCCCGCGGCCAGGTCCGCCGCAACATCGATCAGCGCGATCTCCCGCGCCACCGCTCCGAACTGCAGGCACAGGGCCGCATTGGACCCCACCCGTCCTCCACCGCCGACTATCGCAACCTTCATCCGAGCATCGTCCTCCAGACTTCTTTGCGCGCCCGGGTCGCAATCCCGGACGCGCTCCGGGGATTATAGGCACGCGCGCGACCCCGCGTCAAACGGCGCGGGACGGACAGGTCAGCCTTTCACCCCGGAGATGACCACTCCCTGGATGAAGTAGCGCTGCGCGACGGCGAACAGGACCAGCAGCGGCAGCATCACCACCGTGGCCGCCGCCATCAGCAACTGGATGTCCACGCTGTGCTCACCCTGAAAGGCATAAAGCGCCAGGGAGAGCGTCCGCAGTTCCGGGCTGCCCAGGTAGATGAGGGGGCCGAGGAAGTCGTTCCAGTGCGCCATGAAGCTGAAGATGGCCACCGTGGCCACTGCCGCCCGCGCCTGAGGCAGCAGCACGCGGAGATAGATCTGCCAGTTGGACGCCCCGTCGATGCGCGCCGCCTCGTCCATCTCCAGCGGGATGCCCATGAAATACTGCCGCAGCAGGAAGACGAAGAAGCCGGACGTGGCGAAGAATGCGGGCACGGTGAGGGGCAGGAACGTGTCGTACCATCCCACGGTCACGAACAGCTTGAAGAGCGGCACCATCGTGACCTGCGCCGGGAGCATCATCGTGGCCAGCACCAGGATGAACAGCGGGCCCCTCCCCGGGAAGCGAAGGCGCGCGAACCCGAACGCCACCAGCGAGCAGCTGAGCACCTGACCCACCAGAGCCGCCACGGTGACGATGAGCGTGTTCCGGAGATACAGCAGGAAGCGGAAGTTCGGGGGAGTCAGAGCCTCCCGGTAGTTCGTCCAGCGCGCCCCCGGCAGGCGGAACTGCCGGACCTCCTCCTCCGGAACCACCTGCACGCTCTCCGGCAGTCGCGACAGGCTTTCGGGCGGACGCTGCGTCCCCAGCCAGGCGATGCGCAGCTTCCCCGCGGGCAGGCGCTCCACCAGAAGCCCGTAGCGGCCATCCTCGAGCGAGGAGTAGACGGTGTATTCCTGCTCTCCCACCCGGACGGTGACCGGCAGCGTGGGCACCCACTGCAGTTCCCGCGTGAAGAGCTGGTCCTTGTCCTTCAGCGAGGTGGACACCATCCAGACGAAGGGGACCATGATGGCCACCGCCCCGGCAATGAGGATGATGTAGGCCACCGTCCGCGCCAGCGCCTCCTGCCTGCGTCTGCTTCGCGCCAGTCCGCCGCCCCCCGTCACGGCTTCAGCCCTTCCTCTCGGCCTCATAGTAGACCCAGTGCTTCCCGCTCCAGAACACGAGCAGGGTCAGCCCCAGGATGATGAGGAAAAGCACCCACGCCAGCGCGCAGGCGTATCCCATGGCGAAGTAGTTGAACGCCTTCTGGTACAGATAAAGCACGTAGAACAGCGTGCTGTATGCCGGGCTGCCCGCTCCCCCCGTAATCACGAACGCGCTGGTGAACACCTGGAAGCTGCCGATGATGCCCATCACCACGTTGAAGAAGATGGTGGGGCTGATCATCGGGAGCGTGACGCTGCGGAACTTCATCCACGGGCCCGCCCCGTCGATCTCCGCCGCCTCGTAGAGCTGAGTGGGGACGCTCTGCAGCCCGGCCAGATAGATGATCATTCCCGCGCCAGCGCCCCACAGGCTCATGATGACCAGCGCGGGGACCGCCCACGCCGGGTCCGTGAACCAGCCGGGGCCGTCGATGCCCACCTTCGCAAGCAGCAGGTTGATGATGCCGGACTCCGGGTTGAAGATCCACTTCCAGAGCATGGCCACCGCCACCCCGGGCAGGATGGCGGGGATGTAGTAGATGGCCCGGAAGAAGGTGAGCCCCTTCACCTTCTGATTGAGCAGGATGGCGATGCCGAGCGACGTGACCACCCCCAGAGGAAGAGCCATCGCCGAGTATTTCAGCGTGACCCCCAGCGATTTCACGAAGCGGAAGTCGTCCGTGAACATCTGGCGGTAGTTGGTGAGCCCCACCCAGCGCGGCGGGTGGAGCATGTCCCAGTCGCAGAAGGAGGCGTACAGCGAGAAGGCCATCGGGCCCAGGGTGAACAGGAGGAACCCGATGATCCAGGGCGATATGAAGAGGTAGCCGTCCAGGGCTTCCCTCCTCAGCAGGGTCGAGCTTCGACGCATCGCCGTATTGTCGCAAATCGGCGCGCGGACCGCAAGAGCCGGCGATGTGACGCACCCGCCCGTCCCCGTTTTCCCCGGGAGGGTGAGGCTCCTGCCGAACCTCTCTGGGGCGGGACCGACGGGTCTTTCCGGGCGGCTCAGCGGGAGCTTCGCCCTCCCGGCGTGCAGACGCGGGCGGCTATGAGCCGGAAGGCCCGCCCCGTCAAGATGATGCTGGCCGGTCCTCCTTCTTCCCTCGGGGGCGAAGGTCGGGATGAGGGGGAATCCCTTGACCATCGACGGCCATCCCATCACCCTCACCCCGTCCCTCTCCCATCGAGGGATAGGGGGCCTTGCCCGGCCGCGCTTTCCCCGGGAGGGTGAGCCCGCCTTGCGTGGCCCGCCAAGACAGAGTCCCTAGCTTGGCCCGCCTTGGGAGGGTGAGGCTCCTGCCGAACCCCATCCTCGGGACAGATGGGTCTTCCGGGCGGCTCAGCGGGAGCTTCGCCCTCCCGGCGCGCCGACGCGGGCGCCTATGAGCCGGAAGGCCCGCCCCGTCAAGATGATGCCGGGCGGTCCTCCTTCTCCCCTCGGGGGAGAAGGCCGGGATGAGGGGGAATCGCTTGACCATCGACGGCCATCCCATCACCCTCACCCCGTCCCTCTCCTTTCCGGCAAGACGTGA
>FWPV01004747.1_pt1 | contig 28084 bp, 30 predicted proteins | sample 2228371 | NCBI WGS metagenome assembly FWPV01 (sample SAMEA103939776, study PRJEB20133) | metagenome
CGGCCACGATGAAATCGCCGTGCCGCATTTTGTGCACAAACTCCGGGTCCGCGTCCTCCATGACGTGCCGGGCCAGCTCCAGGGGATCCGAAGTGTTGAGGTAACGGGCCGGAATGATTTCGTCGGTGTTGATGTCGTCGCCGAATTTATGGACTTTGCCGGTGAGCTGCATAGTGTTCGGCCTCGCCGGTGATTTTTAAAAATAACAATATATCAGGAAAATGAAAAAAAGTTCAAGGAGATTGTGGCCTGGCTGGACCCCTTGACCCCAGGCCGCTGTGGGCGGCAGAGGCCTCCGGTCGTTGCAGCTCCGGCTAGGGACGGCAGGATCTTCAGAGGGTGGCTCACCGGTAGGGGACGGGAATGCCCCGGGCGCGCTTCAGGCAGTCCTGGAAATCGGCCTTAATCTTAACTCTCGCGGCGGATTTTCTCCCTCAGCAGGTTGTTGTAGGTCCCATCCACCGTCTCCAGGTCTTGCATGGCCCGATACAACTCCGTCTTTTCCCGCATGGAAATGACCCGCTTGCTTTGGACCTCTTGCAGGCGGTCAATGCGATTGCCCAGCAAGGTTTTGCGGGCTCCCAGTTCCGCCAACCGGGGATCGAAGTGCTTCTTCACCAAATTGATGCGGATATCAAAGACCCTCTGACACTCCAATCTCCGGGCGGTGTATTCGCTGCTGGAATAGCCGGGCGGCGGCGGAACCGGGGTAGCCGCCGGCGGGCGGACCGCCGGGGACGGGGGATAGGTGGGGCCGGTGATCACCGGGGGAGGCGGGGTCGCACCAGAAGTACCCCCCTGGGGGGTGGCCGGCGCCTCGGCGGCCACGACCAGGATCAACCACAGGGATGCCGACAGGAAAGGGGCAAGATATTGCCGTGACCTCATGGTTCCCCTCCCTCATTGTCTTCTGGTGCACCTTCGGGTACAGTAGCGGGGGTGAGGGTGGGGACCATGCCGGCCTCGCCTCCCTTTGCGCCACCGGGACTCGCTTGCCGGGGGCAAGAAGGTTGCTCCTTCCCCGCCTGGCGCCGAGCGGATTTTTCCACCTCCTTATAAGCTTTTCGCGAAGATTTCAAGAATATTTAGCCTTAGGAGACCATTTCAGGAGCGTCTGTGGCACCGCCGGAGAAACTTTACGTCTATGAAGTCCTGGGTCGGGTGACGCCTCCCGCCCGGCTGACGGGGCACGACTTTCTGGGCTGTTGGCGGGAGGGGGAGTGCTCGTATCTCTTCTTTTCGGTTCCCCGGGAGCCCGAGGTCAAAGCCTGGCTGGCCGCCCACCCGGAGCAGGGGACCTACCTCTCGGCCACGGAATTGAACTACGCCGACTGGGAGGCGGGCCAGGCCTTTCAACCCACCCGGATCGCCGGCTTCTACCTGTGCCCCGTCTGGGAGGACCCGGCGCCTCAGCCCGGCGATCTCCTCCTCCGGCTGGAGCCGGGCCTGGCCTTCGGCTCCGGCTACCACCCCACCACCCGGCTATGCCTCCGGCTGCTGCGCCGAGTCTTTGAGGCAGAGCCGTGTCGCCGGGTGCTGGATCTGGGCACCGGCACCGGCGTCCTCACCCTGGCGTCCCTGGCCCTGGGGGCTCAGCGGGTGGTGGCGGTGGAGTACAACGAACTGGCGGTGCGCACGGCCCAGCGCAACCTGCGCCACAACGCCAGGGAGAATCAGGTGCTCCTCATCCAGGGCGACGCCCGCCGCTTCGCCTATCCCGCCGCGGACCTGGCCTTGGCCAACATCCACCTGGATGTGCTCACGGATCTGCTGGCGGTGCCGGAATTCCTTACCAAGGCCTGGTACATCTTCTCCGGCATCCTGGGCACCCAGATGGTGCCCTTTCGGGAGGCCCTGGCCCGCACCTCCCTAGAAGTGATGGACGCGTTGGACGAGAATATGTGGTACGCGGTGCTGGCCCGCAACCGGCAGGTATGATGAAGCCTCCCTCCGCCCCGGAGCCGAAGTTCCGGCTGTTCCTTGATACCCCCCTGGGCCCCCTGCGGCTGGACGGTTCGGCAAAGGGTCTGTCCCGTTTGGAGTTCACCGGCGACGTCCCTCCCGGGGCCCCCTCCGAAGTTCCCCCCGGGGCTCCGGCTTGGTTGGCCGAGGCCGTGTCCGCCATACAGAAATATTTCGCCGGCGGCCTGCGGGAGTTGCCCCCGGCGCCCCTGGACCTGACCGGCACCCCCTTCCAACTCCAGGTTTGGCAGGAGCTGCAAAAAATCCCCCCGGGCCAGACGTTGAGCTACCAGGAGCTGGCCCGCCGGCTGGGCCGGCCCCGGGCCGCCCGGGCCGTGGGCCAAGCGGTGGGCGCCAACCCCGTGCCGCTGCTAATCCCCTGTCACCGGGTCATCGCCGCGCATGGCAAACTGGGGGGCTATAGCGCCGGCCTGCCCCGCAAACGCTGGCTGCTGAAGCACGAGGGGGCGGAAATGGCGGGGTGAGGGCCAGGAGCCTGACAAATCCCCTATCCTACCCTTCGCCAATGGGGAAATTCTGCTCCGACCCCGATTATGAAAGGGGGAGGCAGGTCCACCGTCCTGGCCTTCCCCAACTGATTTTTGACCTTATGGGATTGGGGGAGGGGGTAAGGGATCACCGCCCCTTAGCCCCCTCCTTCCCACTCTACCCTGCTTCCCCCTTCACGGCTTGCAGGTGCGGCAGGGGCTGAACCCTTGGAGATAGGCGTCTTTCAGGGAGTTCAGCTTCAGCCGGTTGGGTTTCGCCATCTCCTTGGCTAAGTGGCAGCGGGGCCGGTGGAAGCGCAGGGTTTTCCGGTTGGCCAGGTAGAAGGGCTCGTCCTGGTTGAGGGCCTGCACCCAGATGCCCCGCCGAGCCTCCAGGGCCTCCCGCTGGGCGGCCAGCAGCTCCTCATGTTTGGCGGTGTTGGGCGGCTGGGTATAGACCCGGGCCAATCCCTGGCGCACCAGCTCCCCATTCAGAAAGGTGCCGTCCTCCAGGTACACATAGGCCAGAAGCCGCTGATAGTGATCATAGCGCAGCTTGTCGTACTCCAGCCGCACCGCCCGGCCCTGGGCCAGTTCGGTGAGCGCCTTTCTGGCCTTGTGGGCCAGGAAATGTGCGGGTTGGCCTTCCTTTTCCAACTCCGGGGCGTCAATGCCCAGGAGCCGCACTTTCCGCCCGCCCGTCAGGATCAGGGTGTCGCCATCCACCACGCGGGCCACCTGGCCGCGGTCCGGGGCCTTTTCTGCCTGGCTGGAGGTGCAGGCCCAGAGCAGCACCCCTCCCAGGAGTGCGAGGACCAGGCTACTGAGCAAGGTCCGCTGCCAGCGCATAACCCCTCGCCTTCAGGACTTGGGCAAAATAGGGAATGGTATTAGCCAGCCCCTGGGCCAACGGCACGGTGGGCTGCCACTTCAGGAGTTCCCGGGCCCGGGTGATATCCGGCCGGCGCATGACGGGGTCGTCGGTGGGCAAGGGCTGAAACGTGAGCCGGGAGGGGCTGCCGGTCAGAGCCAGGACCTGCTGGGCCAGTTCCCGGATGGTGAATTCCTCGGGATTCCCCAGATTCACCGGCTGGTGAATCCCAGACGCATTCATCAGGGCCACCAATCCCTGCACCAGGTCGGCCACATAGCAGAAAGAACGGGTTTGGCTGCCGTCGCCGTAGATGGTGATCTCCTGGCCGGTGAGGGCCTGGACGATGAAATTGCTCACCACCCGCCCGTCGTTGATAGCCATGCGGGGCCCGTAGGTGTTGAAGATGCGGGCGATGCGGATGTCCACCCCATTTTGCCGATGATAGTCCATCATCAGAGTCTCGGCCACCCGCTTGCCCTCGTCGTAGCAGGAGCGGGGGCCCAGGCAGTTGACGTTGCCCCAGTAGTCTTCCCGTTGGGGGTGGACCTTGGGGTCGCCGTAAACCTCGGAGGTGGAGGCCAGCAGGATGCGGGCCTTTACCCGCTTGGCCAGTCCCAGCATGTTCAGGGTGCCCATGACGTTGGTCTTGATGGTCTTCACGGGGTTGTATTGATAGTGCACCGGCGAGGCCGGGCAGGCCAGATGGTAGATCTGCTCCACCTCCAGCATAATGGGACTCACCACGTCATGGCGGATGAGCTCCAGCCGCGGCTCGCCGGCCAGGTGCCGCAAATTCTCTTTGGAGCCGGTGAAATAATTGTCCAGGCTCAGGACCTCATGGCCCTGCCCCAGGAGATATTCTACCAAGTGGGAGCCGATGAAGCCCGCCCCCCCGGTGACCAGAATGACGGCCATGCCTACCCCTCCGCGTTCCCTATAAGACAGTCCTCAGCATGGGGGAGCGTCAGGAACTCCAACCTCCCTCGGCCTTCCCCTCTAAGCCTCATGCACCGGTGCCATTGTAACCGCAGGCGGGCCTGCGGTAAATTGCTGATTGACAGACGCCTTCCTTTTCCTGATGATGAAAAAAATTTTTCCTTAATCCGGGCGATGGAATTCCCCCGGACTGACAAGAGGTGGATGAGATGGCGAAGATGGCCCGGTGGTCCCAGTGGGCGGCGGTCCTGGCGCCTGTGCTCCTTGTGGTCGCCTGTGAACAGCCCAAGGTGATGGAGATGGACAAAGAACTGCAAGGCCTGAAAACCGAGCTGGCGGTCTTGAAGGAAAAGCTGGCCCAGGTGGAAGCCGCTCAACAAAAGCTTCAGGCCGAGCTCAAGGAAATGAGCCGGGTCCGGGAGGCCGTACAGGCTCCAGCGCCGCCCGGGGCGCTCCAACCGCTTCCCGTTCTGCCGGGGGGGCCGGCGCCGGCCGCTTTAACGGTGGAACAGATCCTCCGGGACAAGGACAAATATATGGGCACCCGGGTGACGGTGCAAGGTCAGCCCGGACCGGTGCTCATGCATAAGAAGATTCTCTACCTCCAGTCACCGGAGGGACTGCTGGAGGTGAATTTTTCCCAGCTGGCTGACAAAAGACAATTGGATCGGCTCACCTCCCAAACCATTGAGACGCCGGTGACGGTCACCGGGATGCTCTCTCAGGCCGCCGGGGTGGGGAAAGGGCCGGCCCGACTGCAAATCACCGCCGAGACCGTGGATTTTTAGCCGCCGGAGCCAAAATGCCGGGGCCAAGGGAGGAACCCGGGGGCCACGACAGCGGCAGAGGCGCCGAGACCCGGGCGGCCGGTCCGGTGGTCTTGCCCCGCAGCCTCACCCGCTTAGACCTGGTGGTCATCGGGGTGGCCCAGATCATCGGGGCCGGAATTTTCGTCATCGCCGGAGTGGGGGTGAAGATTGCCGGCCCCGGCATTATGCTGGCTTTTCTCATGGCCGGCGCCGCATGCACCCTGGCCGCCCTGTGTTATGCCGAGCTGGCCTCCATGATGCCCCAGGCCGGCAGCGCTTACACCTATGCCCTCACCATCTTCGGCCGTCTCCCCGCCTGGATCATCGGCTGGGACCTGGTCCTGGAATACGGCATGGGCGCGGCCACCGTGGCCGCCGGCTGGTCTTTTTACTTGCAGGAACTCCTGAGCGCCTACGGCCTGACCCTACCGGTGTGGGCCAGCGGGCCGCCCTTCAGCCGGCCGGGCTGCCTCATCAATCTCCCCGCGGCCTTGGTGGTGCTGGCTTTTTCGGTGCTCCTGGTCTGCCGCACCAGGTTGAACGCCTTGGTGGCCCGGGGCATCGTGGCGGTAAAGCTTTTGGTCATCGCCTTCATCCTGGCGGTGGGGGCCAGCCGGGTTACCCCCGGCAATTGGCTCCCCCTTATACCCTATGGGCCGGGAAGCGTTATCAGCGCGGCCTCTCTGGTGTTCTTCGCCTACCTCGGCTTCGACGTGGTGAGCGTCACCGCCGAGGAATCCCGCCACCCGGAGCGGGACGTGCCCTTCGGCATCATCGGCTCCCTGACCCTGTGCAGCCTCATCTACTTGGCCGTGGCCTTGGTGCTGGTGGGGATGGTGCCCTACCAGGCCATCAACCCCGATGCCCCCTTCCCAGATGCCTTCCGCCAGGCTGGACTTTCCTGGGCGGCGGACGTGGTGGCGGTGGGCGCCTTGGTGGGCATCACCAGCGTCTTTTACATGCTGCTGTTGGCTCAGCCCCGGATTCTCTTCGCCATGGCCCGGGACGGATTTCTGCCCCAGTGGCTGGCGGCGCTGCACCCCCGCTTCCACACCCCCCATCGCCTCACGTTGCTCTGCGGCGGCGCGGTGGCCTTGGTGGCCTCCCTCACGCCCATTGACAAGCTGGCGTATCTCTGCAATATCGGCACCCTCTTTGCCTTTTTGCTGGTCTGCCTGGGGCTGTTGGTACTGCGCCTCACCCGGCCGGAGATGCCCCGGCCCTTCCGCTGTCCGGCGGGACCTCTGGTGGCCGCAACCGGGGCCGTGGTGTGCGGTCTGCTCATGCTGTCCATGCCGGCCGAATCCTGGTGGCGCCTGGGGCTGTGGCTGCTCCTGGGGCTGCTCCTGTATGCCTGCTCCGCTTCCCGCCGGGCCTCGGGGTGGGGAAAAGGGAATACTTCTGCCAGAGGCTAAACGCCGCAAGAATCCCGCTATCATCTCCCGCGCGGGGCAAAAGCTACCGGTTTGGGTTCGGGAAATCGGAGAAAGAAACCCGGGGGTGTGGCCCTTTGGCCCCGTGGCAATCCCCCGTAAGGCGGGAGGGAATTGAGGAAAAGAGCCGCCTCCGCCCCGCAGGAACCGGAGCAGCCCCCTGTCCATCCGGTTCGGCTCGCTAAAGGGCGGACTTTGCCTGGCGGGGACGCTCTTTGGGGCTGATGGGAGGCGCTTTGGCTGAGGCCAGAAACGCCATGCCAGCCTTGCGGAGCTGACACACCTGTCTCAGGAGTCCCGAGGACCTGCCGCCGGCCCGCTGGTCTGCCCCGGCTCATCCGGCCCCGGGCGGTCAATGGTGATTTGGCCCAACTTACCCCGGCCCTTTTCCAGCCGGTGATGAATCATCAGGGTAGCGGTCAGGGTGAGGATGAGGGCGCACACCGACAGCAGGCGGTCCCAGGCAATGGTCAAGGCCCCTTCCAGGATCACCTCCCGGAGCAGGCTGACAATGGTTACCTCGATGATGGTGCCCAAAAGGATGCGCTGTTCTTCCAGATAGTGGATCATGAGGCGAAAGAGCTCGGTCATCACGAAGAGGTATAAGAGATGACCGGCAATGTCCCGAAACTTCTGGGCGTGCAGAACGGCTTGGCCGGTGTGGTAAATTTGGGTGATCATGATCCAGAACATCAGCAGGCAGATCACCACCACGATGAGATTTTGCAGGTTTTGCAGGATGCCGGAGATGCCGTATGAGGTTTGGGAACCAAAAAACCGTTTGATTTTATTCCACTTAAGCTCTCTGACCCGATGGGCGGCGGAACCGGGCGTCATTATCTTCTCCCAGACAACAGGCTTCCGGTGGGGTAAGGCGGGGGGAATTCGGGCGACGAAACCCACCCGCTGCTTGACTACGTTCTATAACGCCGCCATGCTGTTGAGGGGCGGCTTCCCCTTGAGTTTTTCCCTGGCCTTACTCTTCCCGTCCCCAGAGGGACGGTCAGTCGGCCGGTTGATTCAGTTGGGTCAGGGTGAACACCGGCGTTACCGGCTTGATGACCTTTTCAATCTCCTCCCGGCCGCCTTCCTGCCGGTCCACCAGCACAATGACCCCGGTTACCTGAAGGCCGAAGGCCCGAGCGGCGGCCACGGCCTTTAACGCCGAGGCGCCGGTGGTGACCACATCCTCCAGAATCACCACTCGGTTGCCGGGTTGCACTGCCCCCACAATCAAGCCGCCGGCCCCGTAGTCCTTGGGAAACTTGCGCACCGAAAAGGAGTCAATGGGTTTTCCTTTTTGAAAGCTCACCAGAGCCAAAGCATGGGCCATGGGGTCAGCCCCCATGGTGAGCCCGCCGGCGGCCTGCACCTCCAGGTCCTTCACCAGCTCAAAGAGAATCTCGCCGATCAAGGCCAGCCCCTCAGCGCTGTGGGTCACCGGCCGGCAATCCACATAGTAGGGGCTTTGCCGCCCCGAGGCCAGGGTGAAGGGCTTGTCCGGCGAGTACCGGAAAGACTTTTTCCTCAACAGGGCCAGCAGGTGCTGTCTCCTCTCATCCATAGCTCACCTTTGCCAGCAGCCGGGTGTTGACTAGAACCCATTTCAAAACCTCTTTTTCTGTCACCCTGAGGGAAGCGAAGGGTATCAAGTAATTTAAAATACGAGATTCTCGCTTCGCTCAGCATGACAATTTTATAAGATATAGGGTTTTGAAACAGGTTCTACCAGAAAACGGGAGGGAGCTTGCCCACGTCTCCCACTCGGCCCCTGCCCTGTCCCGCCAAGAGCTTCACAAGAGAATCAGGGCGGTGAGCCGGATCGGGGGCCAACCCTCAACGCCCCAGTCCCAGGAATTCCTTCAGCGCCTCCCGGGTGGAGCTGAAGGCGATGTCACTCCAGGGAAGTTCTTCCGGGGCAAAGACCCGGGCCTCCAGCTCTTCGTCGCCCGGCCTTAGCGTGCCGGAGACATACTCCGTTTGGTAGGCCGCAATCACCGTGCGGGAGTGGCGATAGGAGTAAATATTTTGCAGTCTGACCACCCGGACGGTAAGACCGGCCTCCTCGTAAGCCTCCCGCACCACCGCCTCCTCCACGGTTTCGCCCAGGTCAACGAAGCCGCCGGGCACCACCCACAGGCCATAACCGGGTTCGATGCTGCGGCGCACCAGGACCAGCCCGCCTTGGTAGGGCACCAGGGCCAATACCGCCAGCTTCGGGTCGATATAAAAAATAAAGCCGCAGACGGTGCAGACCAGCCGCTTGGGCTCCCGGGGCTTCAGCAGGCGCTCCTCAAGGGCCCCCGCACACTGGGGACAGAATTTATAGATTTCCCTGAGCATAGCGGACATCCGCTATTGAAACCAGAGTCCCGTCACCACCACGCGCTCCCCCCGCTTGGAGGCCACCAGCTTGATGAGCACGTCGTCGGGGGTGCCGCTGAACCTTCCTTTCCAGAGAATGACAGAATACCGGTTCTGGTTAAGATAGCCCAGATACTGGCGACTCTGCAAGGTGCCCAGCTTTTTCAGGAGGCCGCGCCGGGTTTCCTGGAACTTCCGCTCCGGAATGGCCTCCTTCAGGGTGGCGTCAAAATCCCTGGAATAGGCGGCGTAATTTCCTTGCGTAAATCCCTGCATAAGGTGATCCAGGAGGGGCTCCACCGCCGCCTTGACCTCCGCATCGGTGCTCCCCACGAAATCGGCCTCCGCCGCCCCCGGCACCCCGAAAAGACACAGCACTACCAACGCCAGCCGCAGAAAATCTCTTCCAGCCATGCTGCCCTCCCGTCGGTGGTAACGGATCTGATTTTCCAAGCCTGCTCCACGCCGGCCCTTCATTCCAGACTGAAGGGGGTGGGGGTGAAACTCAGAAGAAAAATCACGATGGTGAGAGCCCCCAAAAATTTTCGCCGCCGGTCCAGGGGCAGCCAGTCATCGGCGGGCGGTGGGTGTCTGAGGCCCAACAGGGACAGGAGTCCGGCCCAGAGCAACCAACCTTTCCAGGTCAGGACCCCGATGATGACCAGCCCGCCTAAGCAGCCCAGAGAAATGCGGCGGTGCTGGCCGGGGAACAAGGCATAGGCCACATGTCCGCCATCCAGTTGGCCCACCGGCAGAAGGTTGAGGGCCGTAACCAAAAGGCCGATCCAACCGGCAAAGGCCACCGGGTGCATGACCACCACGTGGTCCTCGGCCAGAGGGCCAAAAACCAGCCAGCTGATCAGTTGAAATGCCAGGGGCTCCCCCAGAATCAGTCCGGGAGGGGATCCCGAAGGAAACACCTTCACCTGGGAAAGTCGCAAACCCACGTACACCACCGGCAGGGCCACCGCCACCCCGGTCAACGGCCCGGAGCAGCCCACGTCCAGCAAGGCCCGTTTGTCCCGGATGGGGGAGCGGATGCGGATGAAGGCGCCGAAGGTGCCCACAATGAAAGGAATGGGCGGGGCCGGCAGAAAATAGGGCAGCGACACATCCAGCCGATGTCGTCGGGAAGCCAGATAGTGGGCTCCCTCGTGGGCTGCCAGGATCAGAAGCAGGGTAAAGGAAAAGGGAACCCCCCGGTAGAGCTGCCAGGGGGTGGCCAAGGGATTGACGCCTTGCTGCAAGGCCCCGGCCACGATGGTGGTGACACCGGTGGCTAAAAAGAGCACTACATGCAGGTTCAGTCGCTGGGGCCGCGAAAGGGGCGGCTCCGGGGAATGGGGAACTTCCGGCGACCAGACGGGTTCCAAAGGCGACTCCGGCATTTAGGCAATCCCTGTGGCCGCCTCCACTGCGCGGCGTTTCTTCAGTCCTGAGACGGCACCCGGATACGCCGGGGTCTGGGAGGAGCGGCGGATTTTTCCGGCCGCTTCCCCATCTCTTTGGTGGCAGGAGGGGAAGCCGGCTTGAGGAACTTGGCCCGGGCGGTACCCATGAGGTTGATGAGTTCCGCTTTGCTGAGCGGCCGACAGGCCCCCCGCTTCAGACGGCCCAGGCGCAGAGGTCCGAAGGCGATGCGCTTGAGTTTCAGCACCTGGTGGCCCACCCCCTCCAGGAGCCGCTTCACCAGGTGGTAGCGGCCTTCCCACACCATGAGCTCCAGCACGGTGCGGCCCTGCTCCCGTTTGATAAGGGTCACCGCGGTGGAGACCGGCCGTCCCTCCACCTCCACCCCGGCGGCCAGTCGGCGCAAAGCCTCATCGCTCATCTCCCCCTGAGCGGTGACCCGATAGGTGCGGGGCACCTGGTAGCGGGGGTGCATGAGACGCTGGGCCAGCTCCCCGTCATTGGTGAGGAGCATCAGCCCGGTGGCATCATAGTCCAGGCGCCCCACCGGGTAGAGGCGGCCAAACTCCTTGGGAACCAGGTCGGTAATCACTTTGCGGCCCTGCGGATCCTTGGTGGTGGATACATACCCCGAGGGCTTGTGCACCATGAGGGTCACCGGCGGCAACGGCTCCACCCGCTGGCCGTCCACCAGCACCCGGTCCCGCGCCGGGTCCACCTTTACCCCAAATTGGGTGATCACCACGCCGTTGACCTTCACCCGGCCCGCCCGGATCATCTCTTCGGCCTCCCGGCGGGAGGCGATCCCGCAGCGGGAGAGATATTTTTGCAGCCGCTCCAAGGCCATGGCGAGCTCTTATGGGGAAGGGGGCGCCAGGCCGGAAGCCCTTTCCCCCGCTGTAATTCAACTCCACAACTGGAAGTCCTGGTTGAAGGCCAACGCTTCACGGACCTCCGCCAGGGTCTGGCGGGCGGTGGTTCGCGCCCGGGCATTGCCGGCCAGCAAAATCTCCCGCACCAACTCCGGCCGGCGCCCATAATGCTGACGCCGCTCGTAAATGGGGGTCATGTTGGCCAGCAGGGCCTCGGCCAGCTCTCTTTTGCACTCCACGCACCCGATCTCGGCCCGGCGACAGGCAGCGGCGATCTCCCCCAGCCGGGCCGGCGGCAGGTTAAGCCGGTGAAAGGGGAAGGCCAGACAGCGGTCCGGTTCGCCCGGGTCCTTCCGGTACGGCCGCTGGGTGTCCGTGACCATCTGCCGCACCTTTTGGGCCATCACCTCCGGCGGGTCGCTGAGATAAATGCAGTTGTCGTAGCTTTTGCTCATCTTGCGGCCGTCGGTCCCGGTGAGTTTGGGCACCTCGGTCAAGAGCGCCTCGGGTTCGGGGAACAGGGGCCGGTACAGGTGGTTGAAGCGCCGGGCGATCTCCCGGGTCATCTCCACATGGGGCACCTGGTCCACTCCCACCGGCACCCCATGGGCCTTGTACATGAGGATATCCGCGGCCTGGAGCACGGGGTAACCCAGGAAGCCGTAAGTGGCCAGCTCCTTGTGGGCCAGCTCCTGGATTTGGTCCTTGTAGGTGGGATTGCGCTCCAGCCAGGGGACCGGAGTGAACATGCCGAAGATGAGGTAGAGCTCCGGATGCTCCGGGATGCCGGACTGCACGAAAAGGGTGCTGCGTTCCGGATCCAGGCCCACCGCCAGCCAGTCAATGAGCATTTCCCGGATATAATCCCCCAAAGGGGCGGGATTTTCATACTCTGTGGTGAGGGCGTGCCAATCGGCCACAAAGAAGTAGCATTCATACTCTTCCTGGAGTTTCAGCCAATTGTACAGGGCGCCGTAGTAGTTGCCCAAATGCAGCTTGCCTGTGGGCCGCATGCCGCTCAAGATGCGCTTCGGGGCGGCCGCCGGTCGAGGGCCTTGGGGCTCAGTGGTGGTGGTCATGGTCATGCTCAGTCCTGCTTCTTGTCGTTGATAATGGGCAGGCCAGCCGGCGGCGCATGGCGCACCGGCGCCTCTTTGGCCGTGCGTGCCTTTACGCCCCCGGCGTCTCCTCCAGGGTCTTAAGATACGCGCTCAAGGTTTCCATCTCCTGAGGGGGGCCAAGGGCGTCCCCTGACCGCAGGTCATATACCGTCACCCTGACGGGCTCGTGCAGGGCCGTGGGGAAGCTCTCTCCGGCCGCGTCCGTGACGGCGATGTAGGCCCGTTTGCCTCGGTAGGTGATCCACTTGGTGTAGGAGGCCTTGCCCCCGCAGCTGGCGGCGAGATTGAAGCCGTGCTGCTTCATGATTTCTTCGATATCCATGCGTGCCATCCTGCCGCGGGGCGCAGCCGCCACCCCGCTTTGTTGCCTTTAGCGCTCCCGCCATACCGGGGTTCTTTTCTCCAAAAAGGCTCTGACCCCCTCCTCGGCGTCCTCGGTGCTGCAGAGCGCCGCGAAGAGCTCGCTCAGCATATCCAGGGCCTGGTGGTAGGGAACGTCCTGCATGCCGTAGATGCCGGCTTTGCCAATCTGCAGCGCCAGGGGGCTTTTGGCCGCCAGCTTGGCCGCCAGGGCCATGGTGGCTTCCTCCAGCTGCTCCCGGGGCACCACGTAGTTCACCAGTCCCAGCCGTTGGGCCTCCGCCGCGGAGATGATGTCCCCGGTGAGCACCATTTCCAGGGCCTTCTTGCGGCCCACGTTCCGCGCCAAGGGGGCCGCCGGGCCCAGGCAGATGAGGCCCACGTTGATGGCCGTGGTGCCGAATTTGGCATCCTCCGCCGCCACCGTCAGATCGCAGGCAAAGGACAGCCCGGCGCCGTTGGCCAGGGCATAGCCCTTGACCGAGGCAATCACCGGCTTTTTCATCCGGGCGATGGTGTGATTGTGCTCGTCCATCAGGCGGATGAACTCGCGATATTCCTTGTGGCTTTTGTTTTTGAACTCCTCCAACGCGATGCCGGTGGAGAAGTGTTTGCCATTGGCGTCAATCACCACCACCCGCACCTCCGGGTTTTTTTCCATATCCCATAGGGCGTCATTGAGCTCCCGGGCGAAGGGCACGTTGAAGGTATTCATGGCCTCCGGCCGGTTCAGGGTGATGATGCCGATATGACCCCGGATTTCCACCAATACATGGGTGTACGCCATAGCTCCAACTCCTTTCGTCTTTCCTCCCCCGGGATCAGGGGCCGAAGCTTACAGGCCGGCTGCCGGGGTCAGGCTTCTGGGCGCAGACCCGCCAAAAAGTCTTCCACCTGCCGCAGCACCTCCGGCAGCTCCTGCCCGGTGTCCACCTGCAGCAGAGGGGCATCCTCCGGGGTCACGCCGGCAAAATCCTCCGCCTGCCTCGCCAGGAGGTCCAGGCGGCCATTGGAGATGGAGGCGGCATTGGCCTCCCGCCGGGTCAGGCGGGCCCGCACCTTCTCCAGGGGACATTGGCAGAGAATGAAGGCCGCCAAAGCCCCCCGATCCCGGGCCAATTCCCGCACCAATTCACGCTCCCGGGCGCTTTTGAAGGAGGCGTCCAGAATGACGCCGGCTGCCCCGGCCGCCAGGTGCTCGTCAGCCAGACGCCTGAGCTCGGTGTAGGTCCGGGCGGAGAAGCTTTCGTCGTAAATGCCCCGGCCGAAGTCCTCCCGGATGGGAGTGGTGGGGGGAAGCCCCGCCAGGGTTTTGCGCACCACGTCGCTGTGGAAAACCGGCCAGCCCCACCGGGCTCCCAGGGCCTTGGCCAGGGTGGTTTTGCCGGTGCCCATGAGACCGAAGATCACCACCACGAGCCCGCCCACGGCGCCCCCTCCCGGGCATACCTCCCGGCCAGTTCGAAATAGGCCCGAGCCAGTCTGGCGGCCTCCTCCCGGAGGGCCGCCGGTATGTGGGGGTCCTGCACCGCCAGCAGATTGATCTTGCCCCGGACGCAGGCCCGATAACAGCAGTAAAATTTGAGGAGCACCAACAGGTCCGGATCCTGGGAGGCGGCAGCGAAGCCCGCGGCGAAATACCGGCTCAGCTCCGGGTAGCCATGAAAATCCAGATCCATGGCCAGAAAGGCGATGTCCCCCGCCACATCACCATATCGAAATCGGGGATTAAATTCAATGCAGTCGAAAACGTAAATGCCGTTGGCCAGGCAAATATTGCCCAAGTGGAGATCACCGTGGCAGTCCCGGATAAAGCCCTCTTTGAGGCGCCGGCGCAACAGCGGCCGTTGGGTCAGCAGGAACCCCCGGGCAAAGTCCCGGATCTCGGCGAACTGCTCCGCTGATAGAAGTTCCCCCACCGCCGCCTTCATGCGGGCGAAGTTTTCTTCGTGGTTATAGGCGATGATAGCGGGCTCCCCATAGCGGTTGATGGCCCCACCGGTGGCGGCCTGGCGGTAAAAGGGAACCAACACCTGAATGAGGCGGTCAAACACCCCCGGGTGCAACGCTCCCCGGGCCGCCACCTCGGTCATCATGCCCGCCTGGGGCAGGCGCACCATCTTGAGAAGGTAGTCCACCGGCCGCCCCTCGCCCCCCAACCGGATGCCATGCTGATGAACCGTCAGCGGCAGTACCGCCAGATAGATGTCCGGGCAGAGCCGCCGATTCAACACCAGTTCCTGCTTGAGATAATAGTGGCGCTTCCTCAAGGTACTGAAATCCAGAAATTCCAACTTCACCGGTTTCTTCAGCTTATAGGCGAAGCGATCGGTGAGAAAGACCCAGGAGATGTGCGTCTGAACCAACTCCACCCGGGAAGTGCCCTCAGGGTAGCTGGCCGGATCCATGAGCGCCTGCACCAGGTCCATAAGGAAAGGCCGCTGGGAGAGGTTATGAAAGGAAGCGTAAAGGACGCCTGAGACCCACCCTCCCCTTCCCCATCCTTCAGTGCCGGGCTGGCCGGGGGACCGGAAAGGGGCGGGTCCCGTGGCCGGGCCACCGCTGCCGCGGAATCCTCACCACTCTTGTATCATTATATCAGAAAATCCCCCCGTTGCCTGGCGAGCCGGCTGGAGGCCCCCCGTGCCGGCAAAACCGGGTATAATACGCCTATGCCGGTCCTGAAAGACTCCCCCGCCCCCCACACCTTCGCCTATCTGCTCCTGGTATGCTGCGGGCTGGCCTTCGCCAGCTATTTCGTGTCCTATATGCGGCTGCCGGTGGTGCCGCTCTTTGCCCGCACCTTAGGAGGCGACGCCGCCCAGGTGGGCCTCATCAACTCCGCCTTTCTCTTGATGTTGGGCCTCCTCTCTTTTCCTTTCGGGATCATGTCCGACTGGCTGGGACGCAAACCCTTCATCGTGGCGGGGCTGGCGGTGGCCGGTGCCTCTGGAGTCCTCCTGGCCTTCAGCCACAGCGTGCTCCAGGTGGTGGGGGTCTACGTGCTTTTCGGGGCCGGGCTGGCGGCGGTGGGACCCAATCTCATGGGCGCGGTGGCGGACCTGTCGCCGGCGAGCTATCTGGGCCGCTCCTATGGCTGGTACACCATGGCGATTTACACCGGCATGAGCTTAGGCCCGGCGGTGGGCGGCTGGCTGGCGGCCCGCCTGGGGTTTCAGCTCCTGTTTTTGCTCTCCGCCGGCTTGGCTTTGCTGTTGGTATGGCCGGCGGCGGCCCTGCTGCCGGCCGGGGAAGGGTTACGGGGGAGCAGGGCACAGGCGGGGCTGACTTCGGGAGCCTGGGAACTTGCCCGCACCACCCCGCCGCTGTGGGGCTGTTGGCTGGCCTCTTTGGGCGGCTGCTACGGGTTGGGGGCCTTTGTTACCTTCTCTCCCCTGCATGCCCAGGATTGCGGGCTGGACCTGAAACAGATCGGCGTCATCTTTGCGGTGCAGGCGGCGGCCAGCGCCCTGTCCCGCCTGCCCTTCGGCCGTCTGAGCGACAAGATAGGCCGTCGCTGGCGGTTGGCCGCGGCGGGCTTGGTGGCCGTGGCCTTAAGCGTCGCTCTCTTTGGCCTCACCCGCACCATGCTGGAGTGCACCCTGGCCGCTTTGGCCCTGGGGGTGGCCATGGGCTTGGCCTTCACCTCCATCGGCGCCCTCATCGCTGAGGTGGTGCCCCCCGCCGGACGGGGGCTGGCCATGGGCGGCTACAACGCCTGCTTGTACCTGGGCATGATGCTGGGCGCCGCCATCATGGGCCAGACGGTGAGCTCCTTGGGAATGCGAGGAAGTTTCCTGGTGACCGCGGTGGTGGTGGCGGCCTCGACCGCCGGCTTTGCCGCCCTCCTCAAAAACTTCCGCCCCCCCGCCCGGGAAAGTTGAGATCCCTTGCACATCGCCTGGGATATGGCCCCCCGCCTGTCACCAGGCCCGCGGACCGGTTGGCGGCCGCCGACCGGGGTTCCCTTTCCCTGCCACGGCAGGGGCCAGGGAACGGCTTGGCAAAATAGGGTGAGGGATTAAGGCTCTTATCGGCCTTTCAACCCTGCCGGGCGATTTCTTCCAGGGTGCGACCGCTTAAGACCGAATGTGGTTCAGATTTGACGGGATCCCGTAAAGGATCCGCGGCTTCGTCCTCCGCCTTGGTGAGGAGCCAGGCTTCCTCTTTGCCGGTCTTGAAGCGGGTGAGGGAAAAGCCTCCACGCAGCTTCCGGCCCTCCAGCCAGACCTTGAGATGACCGTGCGCCACCCCCTCCGAGAGGGAAACGGGCTGGCCCTTTTTTTCCGTCAGGTTGCGGAAGGTGCCGAAATCCCACACCAGGACCGTGCCTGCCCCATACTCCCCTTCCGGAATCACCCCCTCAAAATCCGCATACTCCAGGGGGTGGTCTTCGGTGGGCACCGCCAGGCGCTTTTCTTTGGGATTGAGGGAAGGCCCCTTGGGAATCGCCCAGCTTTTCAAGACCCCGTCCACCTCCAGCCGGAAGTCGTAGTGCAAGGTCCGGGCGGCATGCTTCTGAACCACGAAGATGGGGTCCTGGGGGGAGGCGGGACCCGGGCTCCCCGCCGGTTCCGGGGTGCGGGAAAAGTTGCGCTTTTGCTGGTAGGTGCTGAGCTTGTCAGACTTGCTCATGAAGGCCTCCCTGCCCCTCCAGGGGCCGGCGGGGATGGGATGAGGATTTTCAAAGCGAAGGGCTTGACATTTAATTTTTACCAGATATTTTTTATAGGATTACTTACATGAGAGGGGGCTGATCGCCATGCGCTGTGAAACCGTCAAACAGGGGATTGAGTGCACCTTTATGACCAAAAAGGGCTGTTCGTTCAACGGGGGCAAGTGCCACCAGATTGTGGAAAACTGCGAAGGGTGCGACCGCATCCTGACCTTTGAGGAGGCCCGCTACTGCAATTCCTTCCCGGATCCCGCCGTCAAGTGGCGCCGGGGCAATTGCAACCTCGCCACCCACATCAAAGTGGAACGGGCCACCAACGCCACCGCCAAGATCAATCCGCTGAAGGCCTCCAAACGCTCCGCCGCCCGCCGCTAGGGCCACGTTGAACGGGCAGCGCGGCCGCCCCGCCGGCCGCGCTTCCCCGCCCTGCCTTCTCTCCTACCCTTACAACTTCTGCAAGGCCTCGCCGATGCGGCTCACGCCGGTGGCAATGCGCTCCCGGGAGGTGGCAAAGGAGAGCCGGATGCAGGAATCCTCGCCGAATTCGCCTCCCGGCACCGCCGCCACCTTGGCCTCTTCCAGTAAATACTCCGCCAAGGCCCCGGACTTGGACTGCCCCGGGGCGCACGTGACCCGATCAAAGTAAGCGCTCAGATTGGGGAAAATGTAAAAGGCGCCCCCCGGTTTGGTGCTGGTCAGGCCGGGAATCTCGAGGAGCCGCCGGTGAATGTCGTCCCGGCGCCAGGCGAATTCCTGCCGCATTTCGGCCACCGAGTCCTGGGGCCCGGTGAGGGCCGCCACCGCCGCTTTCTGGGCGATGGACGTGGGGTTGGAGGTGCTCTGGCTCTGCAAGTTGGTGGCCGCCGCAATGGCCGCCGCCGGCCCCGCCGCGTAGCCGATGCGCCAGCCGGTCATGGCGTAGGTCTTGGAAACCCCGTTCAATACAAAAGTGAGCTCCTTCAAGCGGGGATCCAGCATGGCAATATTTACGAATTTCTGCCCGTCAAAAAGGATCTTGTCATAAATGTCGTCGGAGATGACCAGGAGGTTGTGCTTCAGGATCACTTCCCCCAAGGCCTCCAGCTCGGCCCGGGAATAGACGGAGCCCGTGGGGTTGGAAGGGCTGTTCAAAATGAGCCCCTTGGTTTTGGGGGTGAGGCGGTCCCGGAGCTCGTGGGCGGTGAGCCGAAAACCGTTTTCCTCCCGGGTGGGGACGATGACCGGGGTTGCTTCGGCCAGCATGAGCATAGGCGGATAGGACACCCAGAAGGGTGCCGGCACAATGACTTCGTCCCCCGCGTCAAACAGCACCTGAAAAAGATTATACAGGGCGTGTTTGCCGCCGCAGGAGACCATGATCTCCGCCGGCTGATAGGTCAGCCCCAGGTCCTCCTGAAAGCGCCGGATAATGGCCTCCTTGAGCTCCGGGATGCCGCCCACCGGGGTGTAGCGAGTGAAGCCGTCCCGGATGGCCTTGATGGCTGCCTCCTTGATGTGCTCCGGGGTCTCGAAGTCCGGCTCGCCCACGCCGAAGTTCACCACGTCCACGCCTTGGGCCTTGAGCTGGTTGGCTTTGGCGTTGAGCGCCAAGGTGGCCGAAGGCGGAATTTGCCGAATGCGTCGTGCCAGTTCCATGATGGCAATGCTCCTTTGCGGTGGAAACCCGTCGGTTTGATGGCGGGAGCCAGGGGTGGCGGACCTCGGCCCCCTCCCCTGAAAAGCAGTCATGAGATCCTGCTGCGGCCGCTCCTCCAGCTAACAAACTTTGATAATTACCGAAGAATATGATAATTGTCAACCGCGGGAGGCGTAACGTGGAGCGGTTAGCCATTTTTACCAAGCAACATAAGGCCGCGGCCTGGCAGGCGGGCCTGGCCCTCAAGGCATGGCTGCAGGAACGACGACTCAACGTGGCCCTGGCGGAAAACCAGCCAGGCCCGGAGGTCCCGCCCCTGCCCACCGGAACGGACCTTCTGGTGGTCATGGGGGGGGATGGCACCCTACTCAGTGTGGCCCGGCACTACGGCCACCTGCAGATTCCCATCCTGGGCGTTAATGTGGGGGGGTTGGGGTTCCTCACCGAAATCGCCCTGGACGAGCTCTACCCTTCCATGGAGCAGGTGTTGGCCGGGCAGTTCGAGGTGGAGGAACGCCTGATGCTCACCGCTACCCTCCTGCGGGAGGGGGAACCCGTCTGGGGGGAGGTGGTGGTGAACGACGCGGTGGTGAACAAGGGCGCTTTGGCCCGCATCGTGGAGCTCACCACCTGGATCGACGGGGAATACCTCACCAACTACCGGGCCGACGGCCTCATCGTGGCCACCCCCACCGGCTCCACCGCCTACACCCTGTCCGCCGGCGGTCCCATTGTCTATCCCACCCTGCGGCACATTCTGCTGTTGCCCATCTGTCCCTTCACTCTGAGCAACCGGCCCATTATCCTGCCGGAGACCGTCACCGTGGCGGTCACCCTGGGGGACAAGGTGCGGGACACCTACCTCACGGTGGACGGACAGGTGGGCCAAGCCCTGCAGGCCTATGACCGGGTGGAAATCAGGGCCGCGCCCCACTATCTGAAACTGGTGAAATCGCCCCGGCGCAGCTACTTCGAGATTCTGCGCACCAAACTGGGCTGGGGGGAGGCAGGCGCCCGCCCCTGCCCACCCGCCGGGGAGCCGGGGCCTTGAGCCACTGGCCCGCCTTTGGGCCTACCGCCTGGCCATAATCATGCACAAGCCCACGAAAGACATCACTCTCTGGCGGGTGCGCCAGGGGCAACAGAAATCAGCCGCCGACGTAGTGGTGGTGGAGGAGCCTCTGCAAATCCGCCTGGCCGGCGAACCTTTCCAGGTCCTCATGCGTTTGCCGGGCTGGGAAAAGGAGCTGGCCCTGGGGTTTCTGTACACCGAGGGCATCGTCCAGTCCCTGGGGGACGTCGTCAAAATCCACTTCTGCGGCACCGCCACCGACCCCCTGCTGCCCCCCAACGTGGTGGACGTGAGTTTGACGGAGGCCGCGCTGGCCCGCCGGGGCCGCCGCCATCTGGAGGTGGCATACGCCTCCTGCGGCCTGTGCGCCAAGGAGGCGGTGAGCGAAATCTGCCGGAAGGTGCCGAAGGTGGCAAGCGATCTGTCCCTCACCCTGGGCCAGCTCCGGGCCCTCCTGGCCCGGTTACCGGAGGCCCAGCCCCTCTTCCACGCCACCGGCGGCACCCACGGCGCGGCCTTGGCCTCGCCGGACGGTGACCTGTTTCTCAGCGCCGAGGATGTGGGCCGCCACAACGCCCTGGACAAGGTCATCGGCCGGGCCCTTTTGCAGCGCCTGGACCTCAGCCGGCTGGTGGCCCTATTGTCGGGCCGCATCAGCTTTGAGATGGCCCTCAAGGCGGTGCGGGCGGGCATCCCTCTGTTGGCCGCGGTGAGCGCCCCCACCAGCCTGGCCCTGGAACTGGCCCAGGAACTGAACCTCACCCTGGTGGGCTTCGCCCGGGAGGACCGCCTCAACGTCTATACCCACCCCCAGCGGCTCAGCGATTTGGAGAGGTAAAGAGATGTGGAGGAGGGGGCTAAGGGGCAGTGGCCCCTTACCCCCTCCCCCAATCCCGTTTGGGTAAGAAATTGAAGGGCGTGGCCGGCGGCCACGCCCGTTTCACATCTGGGGGTTGGGGTGGGGGGTGCGGGGTGGCAGGGACCTCATCCCTGGCCTCTCCCCCCTAAGATTTTCTTCACGCCGGCTGATTGATGGCGGAGAGTTTCCAGGCGTTGGGGCCCACCGGCCGGGTGAAGGTCCAGTATTCCTCGAATTTCACCGGCTCGGTCTTGCTGCCGCTCACCAGTTCGCCGGTTTTGTCATCCACCATATAATCCAGGATATTGGCGTAGATGCGCACCGTGATGTAGTCCTGGCCGTTTTCCTGCCAAGCTTCGGAGAGGTCCACGGAGCGCACCGCAATGTTCTCCAGGCGGTTGATGCGCCCCTCCGCCTTGAGGCGTTCGGCGTCCTCCTGCAGGAGGCGGTACATTTCTTCCGTGAGGCGATCCCGCACCGGCCCCATATCCCGGTTCGCCCAGGCGGCCTGGATCTGGAAAAAAGTGTCCATCACCTTGTCCCGGATATCCGTTTCATTGAAGGAAGGGTCCAGTTGCCGGATGTAACTGACCCCCCGTTCCAGATCCTGGTCGCCCTGGGGCAGTTCATAATAGGGAGGCTGCTGAATGCCAGCGGGATACGAGGGCTGGGCGGCGGAGCTTTGGAAGGCCGGCTCCAGAGCCATGGCTTCCTGGCGTCTTCTTTTCACATACCAGAAAATCATCATGGCGATGCCCCCCAGAAGCAGGATGTCCAGGAGACCGATGCCCCAGCCGCTGCCGGCGCCGGGAGTGGCGCTGTGGGCCGATGGCGCGCCAAAAAGACTGCGGAACAGCAAACCGCCGGCCAGCCCCCCCAGCAGGCCGCCGCCGAAGCTGCGCCAGAAACTGCTGCCGCCACCCAATGGAGCCGGTTGGGCCATGGGGGTGGGGGTGGTGGGCCGGGTGGGAGACGGCGTCACCGACGGGCTTGTGGGCTGACTGGGCCGACTGGGGGCGGTGTAGGTCTTGGGGGCGGAATAGGAGCGGGAGCCCCGGCTGCCCATAGAACTGCCCCGACCGGCTCGCGCATCTGCCTCCTGCCAGGTCAGAGTGACAAAAAGCAGTGCTGTCAGGAGGGCCAGGCCTCCTTTGAACCAGGTAGATTTCCACATGGTGTAACCTCCGGGTATTTCTGGTGCAAGAAGCCGGACCTGCCGGCAGCTGTTCAAGGGCTTTGGGGCTGATTCCCGAGATTTTCCAATTCCCGGCAACACAAAGGATGTCCCCGGCGGCAGCCCTCCTGGAAGTCGGCCACTGCCTTCCTCCGGTCGTTCAAATGGTGGCGGTATAATTGCCCCCGGGCAAAATAAAACAGTGGCGCTTCCGGATTCAGCCGGATGGCCGTGGTAAACGCCGCCACCGCCTCCCGGTTTTTCCCCAAGGCGAATTGCACCATGCCCAGTTTGAAATAGGCCCACGGGTCCTTGGGGGCCAAAGCCACCGCCTTCTTCACATCGGCCAGTGCCCCTTTCAGATCCCCCTCCTGGGTAAGTTGCTCAGCCCGTTCTTTGTAAGGTTCGGCATTTTTAGGGGCTAAGGTGATGATCTGGGTGAAGGTTTCGATGGCCTCTTTTCGGCGCTCCATGGCGGCGAGGGCCTTGCCTTTGGCCAGGAGCAGCCCTGGGTCCCGGGGCTTGGCCTGCAGACCGGCCTCAATCTCCGCCAGGGCCTCGGCGCGCTTTTCCAGGGCTGATAAGGAATTGGCCTTGGCGAGGCGGGCGGCCACATCCTTGGGATGTTTCTCCAGGTAGCTGTCCAGGAGCTGGACGGCCTCCTCGTGTCGCCCGGCCTTCTGGGCCGCCAGGCCCTGGTTCAGGTCGTCCGGTTGGGCCAGACCGCTAACCGGCCAAGCCAGGACCCAGACCAGACACACCCAGATTACAGAAAACCGCCAAGGCCTCTGAAACTTCACCCAGTTTGACAATTGCTCTCACCTGCGCACAAACCCACCACATATTGGGATGGGGGGTGGGGGGTTTGGGTGCGGAGTCAAGGGTCTGCAACCCTTAGCCCCCTCCCCCAATCACACCTTCCTGATTAATAAGACCGCATGGCTCTGAGCCGCGCCACCCGCTCCTCGATGGGAGGGTGGGTGCTGAACAGGCTCATGACCCCGCCGCCGGTGAGGGGATTGACGATGAACAGCGGCTCGGTGGCCGGCGCCGCGTTCATAGGGGCGGCCTGGACGCCGTAGGCCAGCTTCTCCAGAGCGCTGGCCAGGGACTCGGGGTTGTGGCTCAGGCGGGCCCCGGTCTCATCGGCCAGATATTCCCGGGAGCGGGAAATGGCCATCTGGATGAGCATGGCCGCGATGGGCGCGAAAATGGCCACCAGGAGGGTCCCCAGGGTCCCCAGACCGCCGCCTTCCTCGTCGTCCCGGCTCATGCCGAAAATCGCCCCCCAACGGGCCATGTCCGCCAGGATCATCACCGCACCCGCCACCGTGGCGGCCACCGTCTGGATGAGGATGTCCCGGTTGCGGATGTGGCCGATTTCATGGGCCAAAACCCCCTTGAGCTCGGTGGGGGTGAGAATGCGCAGGATGCCCGCGGTCACCGCCACCACCCCGTGCTCCGGATTGCGGCCGGTGGCGAAGGCGTTGGGGCTTTCATCGGCGATATAGAACACCCGGGGCTTGGGGATGCCTGCTTCATAAGCCAGTTCCGCCACCATGCGGTGCAGCTCCGGCGCCTCGGATTCGCTCACCTCTCGGGCCCCATACATGCGTAGCACGATCTTGTCGGAGAACCAGTAGCTGAAAACGTTCATTGCCAGGGCCAGGATGAAGGCAATCATCATGCCGCTCTGCCCGCCGATGAGCTTGCCCATGAAAACCAGGAACACGGTCAACCCGGCCAGCAGCAGAAAAGTCTTTACCTGATTGGTCATAAATCTTCACTCCCTGATGGTCGGTGCTCCGCACCGCGTCTGTACATAGTTCAAGACAGTTGCACGGGGACTTGAAAAGGAAGAGCCAAGCTCCCCGAGCCCTCCCCTCGAAGCCTTGGGCAACCGTCCCGCCGCTCTTATCGGTTTGCGCGGCCTTCTGGTAAAAATATTATGTTAAAAATTCCTGTTGTCAACAAAATCCGGCGGCGGGGCGTCCGATTTCGGCGCGATAACATAAAGGAAATATTCCTTATTTCCCTTGGGGCCGGGGAGGGGGGAGGGGAAGGCCGGGCTCACCGCGCAGCCCAGGTCCCGGGCCGCCTGGGCCACCTTGGCCACGGCCTGCTGCCGGAGGGCCGGGTCCCGGACCACGCCGCCTTTGCCCACCTGTCCCTTGCCCACCTCGAACTGGGGCTTGACCAGGGCCAGCATGGCGCCGCCGGGCCGGAGGAATTCCAGGACTTTGGGGAGCACCAGGGTGAGGGAGATGAAGGACAGGTCCAGGGTGGCCAGATCAATGGGCTCGGGGACGGCTTCTTTGGAGAGCAGGCGGAGATTGGTGCGCTCTAAGACCACCACCCGGGGGTCGTTTCTGAGCTTTTGGTCAAGCTGGCCGTAGCCCACGTCCACCGCGTAGACCCTGGCCGCGCCCCTCTTTAAGAGCACGTCGGTGAAGCCGCCGGTGGAGGCGCCGGCGTCCAGGCAGATGAGGCCCTGCACATCCACGCCGAAGTGGTCCAAGGCGGGGGCCAGCTTTTCGCCCCCCCGGCTGACGAAGGGCGCGGTCTCTTTCAGGGTGATGACCGCGTCCCGGGGCACCAGGGCCCCGGCCTTGGTCACCGGGACGCCGTTCACCAGCACCCGCCCGGCCAGGATGAGGGCCTGGGCCTTGGCGCGGCTATCGGCCAGGGCTCGAGCCACGAGCAGGTGATCCAACCGGTGTTTTCCAGGTATCCGGGGTTCGATTTTCGGCCTGCAGTTGGTCTCAATATTTCGTTGAGGAACAAACAGGTGGAATGTGTTCACCTGCTCATTGCCAAAGACTTGCAGCCGGTGCTGCCGACATACGGGATTGGGGGTGGGGGTAAGGGTCCGGGACCCTTAGCCCCCTCCCCCACAACTCCTTACTTAAAACTCCCCCACACCACCTTCTGCTGGCGGGCGGGCTGTTCCAGGAGGGCCAAGGCGCCTTTGCGGATGCCTTCGGCGTCCAGGCCGTATTTCTGCCGCAGGAGGTTGGGGGCGCCGTGCTCCACAAATTTATCCGGGATGGCCAGGCGCTTCACCGGCACCAAGAGACCGTGGTCGGCCAGGAGCTCCAGCACCGCGCTGCCGAAGCCGCCCTGGGCGACGTTTTCCTCCACCGTGAGCACCCGCCCGGTGCGGGCCGCCAGGGAAAGGAGGAGCTGCTCGTCCAAGGGTTTGATGAAGCGGGCGTTTATCACCGTGGCCTGGTAGCCCAGTTTTTCCAACTCCGCGGCGGCGCTGAGGGACGGGTAGACGCTGGCCCCCACCGCCAGGATGAGGAGGTCATCCCCCTCCCGGAGGACCTCAGCCCGGCCTAAGGGAATGCGGTACAGGGTGGAGCTGAAGCTCACCCCCACGCCCCGGCCCCGGGGATAGCGCAGGGCCACGGGGCCCGGATGGTTCACCGCAGTGTAGAGCAGGTGGCGGAGCTCGTCTTCGTCCTTGGGGGCCATAAGCACGAGGTTGGGAATGTGCCGCATGTACGAGAGGTCGAAGAGGCCCTGGTGGGTTTCGCCGTCCTCGCCCACGATGCCGCCCCGGTCCAGGGCGAAGACCACGGGCAGATTCTGGAGGCAGACGTCGTGCAGCACCTGGTCGTAGGCCCGCTGCAGGAAGGTGGAATAGATGGCCACCACGGGTCTGAGGCCCTCCACCGCCAAGCCGGCCGCGAAGGTGACGGCGTGCTGCTCACAGATGCCCACGTCGAAGAAGCGGTCCGGGAACTTGGCCCGGAAGTCCACCAGGCCGGTGCCGTCCGGCATGGCTGCGGTGATGGCAATGAGGCGCCGGTCCTCTTCGGCCAGGCGCACCAGGGTGTCCCCGAAGACCTCGGTGTAGGAGGGCACCTCGCCCACGCTTTTCTTGGCCACCCCGGTGTCGGGGTCGAATTTGCCCAGGCCGTGGAAACCGGTGGGATCCGTTTCGGCGGGGGGATAGCCCTTGCCCTTGGTGGTGAGCACATGCACCAGCACCGGGCCTTCCAGGTGCTTGACGTTTTGCAGGGTCTCGATGAGATGGCTGAAGCGGTGGCCGTTCACCGGCCCCAGGTAGGTGAACTTCAGGGCCTCAAAGAGCATACCCGGGGTGAAGAAGGCCTTCATGGCGTCTTCGCTCTTCTTGGCCAGGGCCAGAAGGTCGTCGCCGATGCCAGGCAGGGCCCCCAGGAGCTGCTCCACCCGCTTCTTGAGGAACACCATGGTGCGGCCGGTGAGTTTGCGACTGAAGAAGGAGGACATGGCGCCCACATTGGGGGCGATGGACATGCCGTTGTCGTTCAGGATGACGATGAGGTCCTTGTGCAGGTCGCCGGCGTTGTTCAGGCCCTCCAGGGCCAGGCCGGCGGTGAGGGCGCCGTCGCCGATGACCGCGATGACCCGGCCCCGCTCCCGTTTCAGGCAGCGGGCCGAAGCCATGCCTAAGGCCGCGGAGATGGAGGTGGAGCTGTGGCCGGTGTCGAAGGCGTCATAGAGGCTTTCCGCCCGTTTGGGGAAGCCGCTCAAGCCGCCGTACTGCCTCAGGGTCGCGAACTGCTCCTGGCGGCCGGTGAGAAGCTTGTGGGCATAGGCCTGGTGCCCCACGTCCCAGATGATCTTGTCCCGGGGCGTGTCAAAGACATAGTGCAGGGCCAGGGTGAGCTCCACCACCCCCAGGCTGGGGGCCAAATGCCCGCCGGTCTTGGACACGGTGGTGATGATGGTCTCCCGGATCTCCTGGGCCACCTGGGGCAAAAGCTCCGGCGGCAGCTTCTTCAGGTCCGCAGGGCTGGAGATGGTGGCCAGCAAACGCCTCTTTTTCTCCCCCTTGGGCGTCAGACGCTCTTCCATGAATGGTAATTCCTCCTTTAACTGCGGCGTTCCAGGAGATAGCGGCCGATTTCGCGTAACGGGTCCGCCTGGGGACCCAACTCCGCCAGGCCTGCCAGGGCCTGGTCCATCAGGTTCCGAGCCCACTCCCGGGCGGCGGCCAGGCCCAGGAGGGCGGGATACGTGGCTTTGCGGCGTTTTTCGTCCTGGCCGGGAGCCTTGCCCATCTCCGCCGCGTCGCCCTCCACGTCCAATAAATCATCAGTAATCTGAAAGACCAGCCCGAATTTTTCGCCGAACTCCGTGAGCCGGGTCACCTGCACCCGGTCGCCGCCCCCCACCAAGGCCCCGGCCCTGACCGAGGCGGTGAGGAGCGCCCCGGTCTTCATCCGGTGGATGGTTTCCAGCTCTTTCAGGGTAATGGTGCGGCCCTCGGCCAGGAGGTCCAGCATTTGGCCGCCCACCATGCCCTGGTAACCCGCGGCCCGGCCGAGGAGCTCGATGATCTCCAGGAGGACGGCTTCCCGGCCCAGGAATTTGGGAGCGGCCTCGGCCAGGAGGCGGAAAGCCTCGGTCAAAAGGCCGTCGCCGGCCAGGATGGCGGTGGCCTCGTCGAACTTTTTATGGCAGGTGGGCTGGCCCCGGCGCAGGTCGTCGTCGTCCATGGCCGGGAGATCGTCGTGAATCAGGGAGTAGGTGTGGATGAACTCCAGGGCGCAGGCCACGGGCAGGGCCTCGCCGGGGTCGCCGCCCACCGCCTCGCAGGCCGCCAGACAGAGGATGGGCCGAAGGCGCTTGCCGCCGGCGAAGAGGCTGTAGTGCATGGCCTCCACCACCCGGAAGGCCGGTCCCCGGACCCGGGGGAGGTAGGCCAGCAGGGCCCGGTTGATGAGGTCCCGGCGGTCGGTAAGGTAGGCTTTCAGGTCCACAGGAATTCCCTTGCAATCACCAGGTATCAGTTGCCAGTTGCCAGTGGTCAGTAGTCAGTGATCATCAGTAGTCAGCAGTCAGCAGTCAGTAGTCAGTAGTCAGCAAAAACTAGCAGGCTGTTGAAAAACCACTGAAATCAGGCTTGTCATCCTCTTTGAGGACGATTTCGATACCTTTATGACGGGCAAACTGCCGGAAAAATCTGTGCTGTTTTCTCCAATGGTGACCGGTTACCGGCAGAATTATCGTTTTCCCGATAGCTGCTTTGGTTCAGGGAGAAAT
>FWPV01004748.1_pt1 | contig 28077 bp, 22 predicted proteins | sample 2228371 | NCBI WGS metagenome assembly FWPV01 (sample SAMEA103939776, study PRJEB20133) | metagenome
TCAGGAAAAAGAGGATTTCGGACAAGCGAAGCTTGCAATCTGATTTTATACTACGGGCGTAAGCCCGTAGCAGTTAATTATCTAAACTCTAAACGATATCAAAATCCAAATAACTAAGCCCAAATTTTTTTAAATTTGGATTTATTTAGGATTTAGGATTTCGAAATTAGGATTTTTGTAATTATGTCTCTTCCTCGCCGGATTGCCTACAATGCTATTTTCACCTCCCTTGCCAAAATTTTTGGCACATTTTTGTCTTTGGTAAGCATTGGATTTATCACTCGCTACTTGGGAAAAGAAGGATTTGGCGATTACTCAACAGTTCTCGCCTTTTTTGCCTTTTTTTCAGCGATTGCTGATTTGGGGCTCTATGCCATATCAACCCGGGAAATTTCAAGACCAGAAAGTGATGAGGAAAGCATACTCGGAAACGTTTTTGCTATTCGCCTGACAGTTTCCTTTTTAATTATCCTGATATCTCCTATTTTAATATTTGCTTTCCCCTATCCGGGAAACGTGAAAATCGGAGTGGTGCTAGCCGCGTCAGCTTACTTTTTTGCCTCGGGATATTCAGTTTTGATAGGTCTCTTTCAAAAGAGGCTGGCTATGGATAAAGTGGCTATCGGAGAATTTTTGGGAAAGGTTGTTCAACTTTCCGTTGTTGTTTTGGCTGTGAAAAGCAATTTTGGATTTTTGGCAATTATCAGCTCCCTTCTTTTCAATATGTTGGTGAGTTTTGCTGTTATTTATCTATTTTCGAGAAAATATACGGCTTTCTCTCTTTGCTTTGACTGGCTGGCTTGGAGAAAATTCTTGAAGGAATCCTATCCAGTGGGCATTTCGGCGATTATAGTTTTTGCCTATTTCAAGCTGGACACCATTCTTCTCTCTATATTGAAGACAAACGCAGATGTCGGGATTTATAACGCTGCCTACAAGGTGGTTGAAAACATTGCTTTTTTCCCGGCAATGTTCGTGGGGCTGGTTATGCCCATAATGTCCCGTTATATTTTTCATGAGCGGGCAAAATTCGAAAAAGTGGCGGACAAAACTTTTAAGATTTTTTTGATTTTGTCCATTCCGTTGGTGATAGGTTCAATATTTTTTGCTAAAAACATCATTGCGCTTATTGGCGGAACGGGATATGAGGAATCGGTGCTGGTTCTTGAAATATTGTCTTTTGCTATGGCTTTCATATTTTTTGGAAATTTTTTCACCAACGTGATAATCGCTGGAAACCAACAAAGAAAGCTGATTGCTATATTATCTTTTTGCGCCGTTTTCAATGTTTCTCTCAATCTCTTGCTTATTCCAAAGTTTTCCTACAACGGAGCGGCACTAACTTCGAGCCTCACAGAATTTTTGGTTGTTGTCTTGTCGGGAATTGCTTGCTGGAGATTGATCCAATATACTCCGTCTTTTGATAAACTTGGGCCTATTTTGTTTTCAGGGCTGTTGATGGGAGCATTTCTCTTTATTTCCCCAGTTCTTTTTTTCCCATTGCGCTTAGCGGTCAGCACGGCTCTCTATTTTGTGTTCCTTTGGATTTTTCGGGCAGTTAGCGTCGAAGAAATTCGGAGTCTTCTCAGTCGAAAAGGGTCAGAAATACAAGAGTATGATCCAGTGTTGTAAAATTTCCACCCAAGACTAAATCTTAGGTGCTCGCCGCCAATGTTTCTCACAGTTCAAATCGTAAATTTCAATAGTCGAAATAATCTTCGAGAATGCCTTCAATCAATAAAGGACAATTTTTCTGATTGGGAAAATCTTCAAATTATTGTTATCAACAATGACAAAGAAAAAATGGGCAATTTCCTGAATGATTTTGGGGCTGAATTGATCGAAAAAAATGAAAATATTGGTTTTGGGAAAGCTCATAATTTGGCTTTGACAAAAGCTCAAGGGGATTATATTCTGTTTCTCAATCCAGACACAAAAGTATTTCCCGGTGCTTTTGAGAATCTTCTCGACACTTTTTCTTTGGATGAAAAAATTGGAATTGCCGGGCCGATTTATATTGGGCAAAAGAACACTTCGGAAGAGGAGCACTATGGACCGGAAAAAACACCTCTTTCAACAATCGGAAGGAAAATATCCCGTCGGAAAAACGAGCCGAAGCCAAGCGATATCTTTGAGACAGACTGGGTGAGCGGCGGAGCGATGATGATAAGAAAAAATTTGTTTTTAGAGCTTGGCGGATTTGATGAAAATTATTTTTTGTATTTTGAAGATGTTGATCTTTGCCTGCAAGCTAGGAAAAAAGGATGGAAGGTGGTTATTCACTCAAAGGCAAAAATTTTTCACAAAAGCGGCCAAAGTTTTTCAGACAACCGAGTCAAAAAGAAACATTACTACCAGTCTCAAAGTCACTACATCAAAAAAAATTTTGGATCTTTTTGGGCAGTGGTTTTGAAAGTGTTGCAACTTCCCTTTTATATCCGGAACGTGTATTGTAGGAAGTGATGATAAAACGTCTTTTTTTAACGGTTATTTTACTTCTTCCTCTCCAATTTGCGCTCAATGTTGGAGAAAATATTGATTTGGTAACAACCCGGATTTTGGTTCCGGTTCTTTTTTTGGTATGGCTCTTTATTAGCCTAGCTCAAAAAAAAATTTGGATTGTCAATCGAGCGGAAACCTGGCTCATTCTTTCTTTTCTATTTTTATCTCTTTTTTCTGTGCCGGTTGGTTTGGATATGGAAAAAGGACTGAGAAAAATTTTGTATCTTTTTTCTGTTTTTCCTGTTTATTTTGTGGCAGCGGATCTGTTGAGGGATAAAAGCTTCCAAATGAAAATCATAAGAATTGTTTGGATAAGCGGATTCTTGGCGGCAGCGATTGGCATAATTCAGTTTGTGATGCCTTTTTTGATTGGCCTTGATCCGGTTCTCAAAACTTGGAAAAGCGCAGCGCCTCTTTTTCTGGGAAGCTCTTTTGGAGAATTGGTGACAGCCAATCCAAGCTGGCTGGTGAATATTTCCGGAAACACTTGGATGCGCGCTTTTGGGTTTTTTCCCGATCCGCATATGTTTTCTTTTTTTGTGAGCCTTTGTTTTTTTATCGGACTGGGCTATTTTGTCTGGGAAAGAAACTGGAAATGGAAAATATTTTCCGGATCGGCGATAATCTTTATGTTTTCGGCAGTTGCCTTTTCCTTTTCGCGCGGGGCGTACTTGGGGATGATCGCAGGGGGCCTTTCTTTCTTGCTTATTTTTCTCGCAAGAACAGTGAGCCTCAAAAAAATCATTATAGCTGGGGGAATTCTGGTAATTTTAGCTTTTGTTTTTTTTCGGGGAACGATTCAAAATCGTCTCGCGTCAGTTTTCAACCTGAGGGAGGGCTCGAACATGGAGCGAATAAAAAATTGGTGGCAAGCCGCTGAAGTTATGAGGGATCATCCCTTTGCGGGAATTGGACTTGGAAACTATTCTTCTTACGTTGACCCTTCGGCAAGCGAACGTACCTCCATATACGCCCACAATTTGTTTTTGGATATTGCGGCGGAGACGGGAATTTTGAATGGAGTTTTGTTTTTGGCTCTTGTTATTGTTGGCGCACGAAGAGGCGTTCGAAAAAATAATTTTCTTGGACTGGGAATTGCCTCTGGACTTATTTACTTTTTTATTCATGGAATTTTCGATACGCCTCTCTGGTCGCCGCAAGTGATGGTGATTTTTCTGGTTATTCTGGCCCTCGGTGTTTCAAGAGAAGAATTTATGCTTAATGTTTCTAAGAGCGCAAAAATTTAGTAAATGGCAACAAGGCCATTGGCAGTGGGATAGGTTGCGAGTCATTGGTTATGGGGGGAATTGCTGAAAACTCACAGCCAATGACTTGCCCTACATCTCACTGGCATGTTGTTCGCTGATAAACGTATTAAGGCTTGTTGCTTGAGGCCGAAACACTATGGAATTTTTTCATTCCCAACAATTTATCAAAATCAAAACCAGCTTATCCCAGTTTCTAATTCTGACTATCCTATTTCTTCTCCCCTTTTATTTTATTAAGTTTAGGTATGGCTGGATTTCCTTGAATCTGATAGAAATTTTGATTTTACTGCTTTTTTTGATTTGGTTTTTCGATAAAGAAAAAAAATATTTAATTCTTTCCAAAAGGTATTTTGCACCAATCTTGCTGATTTTTGCCGGCCTTTTTCTGTCTATGCTTGTGAATAAAAACTATTATGTCGGCCTTGGCGTCATAAAAGGCTGGTTTTTCTTTCCAATACTTTTCGCGATTATTTTTTTCGACAGCCTCAAAAAAAACGAAAAAATTTTGGACTGGTCACTCTGGGCGATTTTTGGCGGCGGTGCGCTGGTTGCAATCGAAGGACTATATTATTGGCTGTTTGATTTTATGACTTATGACGGGAGACTGCGGATATTTTTCGATTCGCCCAATCAGCTGGCGATGTATTTAGTCGTGCCGCTTATCGTCGGACTTTTAAGGTTCAACCTTAAACTTTGGAACCTTAAACTTTGGAAAAGACTGGTTGTAGTTTTTAGTCTGGTGTTAATATTATTCAACCTTTATCTCACGAAATCTTTTGGGGCGTGGCTTTCTATCAGCCTAGCGCTACTTGCTATATTTTGGCTTGAATACAGGAAAAAATGGCCAAAAAAATATCTGTCTGCAGCCATTATAATTTTTGCAATCTTTATCATCCTGGCCGGTTTTCCTAAATTCGAAAACATAAAAAAACTCGGTGATCGTTCGTCCTTGATGTCCCGGGAAATGATCTGGAAGTCGGCCGGCTTGATGATTCAGAACAATCCCCTTTTCGGGATTGGGCCGGGGAATTTCCAAAAAAAGTATCTCGAATACCAGAAATATTTTCCGCCTTATCTTGAATGGGCTGTTCCTCAACCGCACAATTTGTATTTCGCTTTTTGGCTGGAGTCGGGACTGGCTGGGCTTACAGGGTTTTTATGGGCAATTTGGATGTTTTTCAAAGACAATAAAAAAGCGATTATTAGCAACCGCTCGTACGGGATATTGTGTCTGGCTATAATACTATACTTCCTATTCCATGGACTCGTCGACACTACCTATTGGAGAAACGATATGGCAATTATTTTTTGGGTGGTGATAGGAATTAATATTTATCTTAGAAGATTCTCAGCTGATAAATTATCAAATATTTACTAAAAGCTAAAAGCGAAAAACTAAAACTTTTCAATTTTTAGCCGTTGTTTTTATTTTAGTATAGTGATAGCTTATATAGTTTCCCGTCGCCCTTGTTCGTGAAAAAGAGCGATTTTTCATCCTGGGAAAGAAAAGGATTCAGCGCGTCGAAGGAGCCGGAAATTTTTTCCGGATTGACCAGACGTTCTTTTTTTCCGGTCGCCGTATCAATTTTCCAAAAAGTGTCAGCCGTGACCACTTTTCCTTCCTGCCAATCGTTGGGCAAGATAGCCGATTCGGGAATGTTTCCCGGCATGGCGCAATACAAGGTTTTGGAATCAGCCGACCAGACACATTTTGCGGCAAATGTTGGGAACATAAGGGATTGAACTTCCCCTCCCTGCCGGTTCATAACAAGAAGGTCAATCTTGTGGCCGCCTTTTTGATCCGATGCGCTCATGGCGGCGCGGGCACCGCTCGGAGACCAGAGAAGGTCAGCGCCAAAGCGGTCTTTAAAAAGCTCTTTTTGGTTTTCTCCGCCGAAAGAAACGGAAACTATCGAAGTTGCGGCAAAAGCGTTGGGGCTCGGCCAGAAAGAAATTTCCGAAGAATTTGGAATGGGAACCGCTTCGGCGCTGCGGTAATCAAGCTCGGCGACAGCGTGCCAGTTCTTCCCGTCCGGATCAGCCACATTCAGAGTCCGCTTTTTCGTTTTTGAATTATAATACTTGTAAATAATCTTGTCGCCCATATTCGACCAAGCGACAGAGTCAATGTTTTCTTTGAGCTCGCTCACTTTTCTGGCGGAAATATCAAAATAGAGAAATTTCGTTGTCCCAAAAACAGGCTCCGTCTTGATAATAACCTTATTTTTCGGTTTGTTCCAAACGATCTTTTTTATATTTTCAAATTTTTCAGTGGAAAGCACTTTCTCAAGTTTTCCGTTCAAGTCATACTGGTTGAGCTGGCCGTTTTCGGCGAGAAACGCGTAAAGATAATTTCCGTCTGGTGAGAGAGTGGCGCCAAAAACGGGATCATCCAAAATGGCTTGAACGGAAGCTTTTTCTTTGGCTGTTTTTTTTTCAGAATTTTTGGTGTTGAGTTTTCCCTCCTCGTCGGTCTTGGCTGTGTCAACGCCAGTGTTTTTAGAAGCCGGTTTTTTGAAAGCGAAATTATATGCAAAAATAGCCCCGATAATGAGGATGAAAAGCAGGGTAGAAATGGCGAAGATTTTTTTGATCATTTGCGCGCGGGATTTTGATTACCCGTTTTTATAATAATCTATCAATAGATTTTTTATTTCCTCCTCGGGGTTTCCCAGAATTCTATACTCCTCCTCAACAGACTCGGTTTCTTCTGTGAGTAAATAAAGCTTATTATTTGTTTTATCATAAGCGATCACTATCCCTGTTCCCCCGCAATTGTGCTCTTCGCATCCAAAAAGGAGAAGCACTTCATGGTTATCGGAAAGTTTTATGTTCACTACTGGAGTTGACACAGCCATTTTAGAAATAGAAAACCCGGGCATCAGCTTTTTGGCTTGACTGACGATTTTTGGATTTTCCTCAAGAAAATCATAAGAATCTTTTTCTGTTTTGTGAGATTCGAACTTATTCTCCTGCTTTTTTTTCTCCCATTCGGATGAATAAGAAGGCGGTGGAAGCGGAATGGGCTGATCAGTTTCTTCCGCTGTATTTTCGGTAATGTTCCCGCTCTTTTTTGGCATGAAAAAAATCAAAATTAGCATCAAGACAAATATCGCAAGAGAAACAGCAATCGCAATAAATATTTTTTTTGAATTAGTGCTCATAATTTTTTTAAATTTCAATTAGCCGATGTATTTTTATCTCCCTGGCGCAGGGCATCGCAAGTGATCTACTCCGTCGTAGTAGCTACTGCGGCGAAGACTAAACTTGACTCGTCGGATGAATGCTTCCCATTCCACTTTGGGGAATTCTTTGTCTGCCGACAAGCAGACGCTCTTCTAAATAAACAAACGGGTACCCCATTTATTTTGCCTGTCGCAAGGCAGGTAAGTGCGGCGGGGAGTCTCATCAACGAAAGGTCAAAATCAAAAACAAACGTCGTTTTTGTATGATTCGGCTTTTCCCAAAACGCTTGAGATATACTTCCTTGTTTCTTCTGGCAACCACCCATTCCTGTCATATTTTTTCGTCAGGTTTCCTGATCCCCAGTTGTAAGCTATGAATGTTCGTTCCCAACTTCCATTTCCGTAATTTTTGTAGAGCCAAGCCAAATGTTTTGTCCCCCCCATGATGTTCTGGTAGGGATCTTTACTGTTTGTGACTCCTAAACTCTTTGCGGTGTCGGGCATAAGCTGCATCAATCCCTCGGCGCCCTTCGGGCTTCTTGCATCATAAATTCCTCGGCTTTCCTGATCGATAACTGCCTTTATTATATTTTCAGGGACATTATATTTTTGAGAGGCTTCTTTGATAATATTACAGTAGGAATTTATGCGATCCTTCACATTCTGTTTAAGGGAAACAGCGTTATATTTTTCGTTTGTAACGGTGGGTGTACCGATGCCTGCCCATTGAATCGTGCAAGGAACTTTTTCACCCAAAGTCACTTTTACCAAGTTGGGATTGATCGTGTAAAGGATAATCCAGGAGAGGAGTCCCAGAACGAGACCAAGAATGGCGTAGCTGATCGTGTTCTTGGCGTTGGCCATTTGGGCGGTGTTTCCGATTGACATTATGTATTGGTAGGCTCCGATTCCGAGCATAAACATAGTGAGAATCCCGATTGTGGCATAGCCAAAGCCAATAATTTGCTGGATATAGGTGGAAATATCACAGGTTCTTGCTATTGCTCCGGGAATCATTTCCTGGTTGGAATAGAGCTCCACAGTTTTTGCTGAAACCATGCGGCAAACGAATATGCCAACAAAAAAAATAGCGAATACCAAGAAAGTTGTCTTTTGTCCTTTTGCTTTTCCCATTCCATTCAGAATTTTTTATAAAGGCGACTCGATTTATTTTGAGGCTTTTTTGTTTAACCAACTAATGTGCCGGCTCCTCCTCTTCCAATGTCGGCTTCTCCAGAACTTCCCGTGCCTGTGCTGCCGCTTTGCGAACTGGGCGAGACATTTTAGTTCACTGCCCCCCCGAAATATTTTTGAAAGCCACCAAATCCGGATGAATCTTTTGAAGAATTATCCAGGAAAGAAGACCCAGAATAAGGCCGAAAAGAGCCGAGCCGATGGTTTCGCGGGCACTTTCCACTTTGGTGATGTTTCCGGCGGCCATCAAATATTGATAGGCGCCGATGGTCAACATAAACATAGCTAGAATTCCAATCGTGGCGTAGCCAAACCCGATGATGTCCTTGATATACGGAACAAATTCTGATTGTTGCTCGGCGCCGGGAATTTTTTCCTGGTTTCTGTATTGGGCAAAGACCGATGGGCCGAAAATATTCATTCCGAAAACAGTTATTATGAAAAAGAAGGCAAGGATACGGAGAAATATTTTTTTACTTTTCTTCATGGCTGATTATTTTTTGGGTAAAGGAATAAAGCCAAAAACTGGCAAAAAACATAACGAAAACAGTGAGAGCGAGGCGCAGGTTGTACATCACATAGTGCGGCAGATGAGCTCCAACGGCGGCCAGGAATTGAGTTGGACTTGAAAAGGCGCTTGTACCCGAAGCAGGCTCTTCAACAGTTGTGATTGTAACTGACCGGTCGCTTTCCAGTAAGCGCGGATAAAAATCCCAAACAGACGAAGCGATGCCAATTTCTTCCTGGGACCAATATTTTTTTAGATTGACGCCGATGTCGTAATACGCTCCAATATTTTCAGAAGCCGTGAAAGAAAGGTCTCTTCCATTGTTTGAGGTGAGAACATGGAGGTCTTTGTAGGTTTCATCAAAATTTTCATCGTCAACGCTTTTTCCGCCAATTTGCCAGTCAACGACTGTGTTATCATCAATTTCATCTTCATTGTTGAGCAAAAGGTAATAGGGAACGAAATCAAGGTGGAGGTAAACATTTGAGCTCGGATAAGTTTCCAGCACAGAGGGGTCATTCACTTCTTGGGAAGAATTTTTCAAAGAGGTGCTTTTGATAGTTCGGGTTCTGGGCCAAGCGGCACTTGTGTCAGAAGAACGGATGAGAGCGACTGGTTCAACCACCGTGAAAAGACGCGAGCCTCTCACAACCTGAAGAGTGTCTTTGGGAGTGACGGTGACAGTAATCTGCTCAAGCTCCTGATTGTTTTTGGTAATCGGGAAGAAAACAGCCGTGTCCGACCAGCCGTCAAAATATTCAGAAGCATTGGCTGGTTCAGTGAGAGGATTGCCGTTGACGTACCAAGCGAAGTTGCTGTTTTTGGCGGTGTAGCGATTGCCAGAGATTTCGGCGGCGACAATCTGGCCTTTCACAACTGGACAAAGAGCGGTATAGAGATTTTCATTTTTGGTGTCAGAACATATTTTTTTTCCTCGAGCAGCTTTTCCATCAGCAGAAATGTCAACTTTATAAAGGTCGAGTTTTACCCCTTTCTTGTTGACGGGAATGATGACACTTGATCTTCCCCGTCCCGCGGCGACTCCGGAAGATTGAGAAACGGTTGCGGTTACCTTGAAATAAATTATGTCGTTGTCAGAATCCGTAAGGACATCTTTTTTGGGGGTGAAACTGAAGCTGGTAAGGCCCAAACCGGAAGATCCGGGAACATTGAAATCATTGCTGTCTCCGCTTGTGTCAAGAGCTTTGCCCCACTCGTCTTTTTCTGGATTGCCTCTTTGAATTTGCCAAGTGTAGTAAAGAAGATTTGGATTTTGCTCTGTAGTGTCAAGAGAAGATACAACGGTGATTTCATCAGCATTAAGAATGCTTCCGTCATCTCCAATATTTTCTGCGTTGTATTCGTCGCTGGGATCAGCCACCGGGTTGTCGGGTGAATAAGAAAGGGAAATTTTCAAATCATCTCCCTTTTTATCGGTAGGAGAAGTAGTGGCCCAAAAGCCATAGCCGTAGTCTCCGGAATCGTCGCATTGGTCGTTGTCTAACAGTCCTATTTTGGTTGAGTCGCAAACATCCAAATAGCCCCACATTATTTTGTAATAAGCATTTTTCTCGTCCGTGGGGAGCATAGAGGTTCCCTCAACGACCACGCCGACCCGGTCGCCGGTTTGATAAGTCCAGGTGAAATCTTGGTGGCCCAGCCCAATCACGTCGGCTTCATCAACATATCCGTCTCCGTCCGTGTCGGGGTCAGTCGGGTCAGTTTTCCAAAACTTTTCTTCATCGGTGGAAAATTTTCCGGAACCGCTTTTATGCCCGGGAGCATTGGGCCATTTGTGTTTGCAGGGAACCGAATAATCCAAGCCGGAAGAGTCGTTGTCATAGGTATTGCTTGATCCCTCATAACCCCGAAAGCCAAGCGCCGCGGCATTGGTGCCAAAGTTGCGCTTATAACAGCGGCTGAAATCCTCGCCGGAATCTCCTTCCTCGACATTGTTTTTGTCTTCATGGATGGAATCATAGCTGTCTTTGCATTCGTTATATTTGCTGTCAAGGCAGGCGCTTATGACGCCTTCATTAGTTGTTTTGAGGGTGTTATAGTTAAAGCAGCCTTCGTAAGCCGCGTTATAAGTTGTTGGGCAATAACTTATTCCTGGATCGTAGGGCTGATAGCCGGGATCACTGGGATCTGGATAGAGGATGTTGTAGCAGCACAGATTATTGGAAGTTAACGTTCCCCAGGAAAGAGATTGCGAGGAGCACTCGTTGCAATAGGCATTGCTTTGAGCGCCGTTGAAGCGATAATAAAAATTGAAACTGCTTTTGTTGGTATAAAGAACGCAATCGCTGACAGCGGGCTTGGGTCCACAATATTCAGAAAGAGTCGTGTCTGTGTTTGGTCCGTCCTCTTCCAGCCCCCCCACTCCATCAGCGCCTCCCATTGGCGCGAAAGAACATTTGGAGTTGTCTTCTTTGTTGTCTTTCAAGCAATCTTTGTATGAGTTGCTGTCCACTGCCGGCCAGCCGTCGCTGTCAGGATCGGCGCCCCCTTCGTTGTAATTCTGCTTTTCCAGATTGGGGTCGTAGTCCCCTCGGGCCATAATTTTAGCAGCTTCTTTTTTTCCGGATTCAATCGAGTTGGTTGCTGTTTTGGGAGTGCCGTCAGTAGTGTGGATAAGATACCAGGTGTAATAGAGATTTTGTGGATCATTTTTGAAAAACTCGGGCATGGCGTGAGCCGTCACTTTTTCTCCGGCTTTCGGGTTGACGTTGTCAAAAAATATTTCCACTTTCGGAGCATAAGTTTTTCGCTGGGCGACTCGCCAGATATCCTGGGAAAAGCCGTAGCGGTTTTCAATCATTTGGGATGTGCGAGAAATAGAATCCGTGTTGACTTCTTGGATTATCTGATTTGGATCGATGCTTCCCGATAAAGTTCCATAGGGAACCGGAAAACTAAAAGAGTAAGCCTGGACGTATGAAAAAAAGGTAAAGTTCAAAATGAGAGCAAGGATTAAACTTAGAGAAGTAAATTTTTTTGCTATTTTCATACTTTTATATTTTGTTGGATAAATCTTATTATCATTATATCGAGACTCACGGAAATTAACCACATGGCGGCAAAAGAATAGAATATTGATCGACTTTGGCGGGCGGTGAGTCCGGCAAAAAAGGCGGAAAAAAGAGTAAGAGCGATCATAACCCAAGTTCCTCGAAAAGCAAGAAGCGATTGAAAGAAAGTCTGGAGAAGAAGAGAAAAGGCGCCCAATTTTTTTTCCAATCCCAGCTGAATGAAACCTCGAAAGAAAAATTCCCAGAAAAAATGGAGAGGAAGGGCGACAAAAATTTCAAAAAAAAGAAAATACCAGAAATTTCCGGTGATTCCTCGGGGAATAACAAGCTGGTTTCGCAGTTCTGGTTTTGACACAGCCAAATAATTGATGAAAACAAAAACCGCTATCCCGACAGCAAGGAAAATAATCCCCGTTCGGAAATTTCCCCGCGAAATTCCAAAATCTTTGAGCGGCTCCTTGAGAAGGAAAGAAATAATCAAAAAAGGAAAAGCAAAGAAAAGAAAAAAAACAGCCCAAAAGGATTCGCCGGCAAGCCGAATGGGGAAAATCATGGAGACAAGAAAAGCTGTCAGCGCGCAAAAAATAATAGTCGCTTCGCGGTGATGCCTTTTAAGAAACGGCATCCGGGGAGATATTTTTTTGAGGTTTATGTTCATTTTGTTTTAAAAATAGAGAAAGAGCTTTTGAAAATATTCTTAGGCCGCTTGGGGTTCAGTTTGAGCTGGTTCGTTTCTCTGTTCTTCATCGCCTTCGGATTGACCTTCTCCTGTTTGTCCGAATTCAGTGGCAAGAGCTCTTTGTCCGAGGACAATCAGATATATCAGGACTGTTTCGATAAAACAAAGAGGAAGCCAACCAATGCCAGGCAAGGCTTCAGTAAGCATTTGAATCAAAGGCCCTGTGATAGTCAGTATGGCTCTTTTGCTGGTGTATTTTCCAGTGATAAGAACTAAAAATACAGCTGTCATAATGGCGATTAAAACCGTGAAAGTGAATGAAACGATTATTCCTACTCCCGGAATTGCCGCAAAAGCAATGTCAAAGATGTCTTTGAGGGCTGACATTGGAATCAAAATGAAAACATACGGCCAATCTCTCAAAAGGTCAATTTGTTTCCATAGACTGTAAGCAAATTTTAACGTCTGTTTGATCAATCCTACTTGACCAGTGGTTGCTGTTTTTGCTAAGCTCTCGATATTTTTTAAGTCCACTTTTGCACTACCAGCTCTTTGCTGACTTTTCAGCTCGCGGCCCGTGTTGTTCTGATCTTTAGGAGGGATATAATTATCTCTCTGGTGAGGTGGGATAAAGTCTCCTTGATCCCGAAGTAAGTCATTGACGCGAGAGTCAACTATGTCTCCCTGATATTTTTCTTTTTTTTTCTGGGGCACTGTACTCATAAATAAATCAAAAATCAACTTACTTTTTCCGCCTCTTCTTCTTTTCTTTTGAGGAGCTGTTCCGGATTAGTCGTCACCAGCTGATCTTCCAAATAAGAAGATATGACTTGAATGGCGACGTGCTTGGTGCCGGCGAAAAAAATTCCCTCTCCGACTCCGCACTCAAGCAACATGAATTTTTCCTGGTCGGTGAGATAAAAAGTGTCTCCAATGATATCAATGGCTGCTGGAGATTGTTTGAGAAGCAACTGAATCGAAGAGTTGGTTACAATTGGTTTTCCGTAACGGGAAGCCAAAAAGTCGGAAATATCCTGCGTGATGGTGGTGAGTCCGGCAAAATATTTCCGACAGCGCTTGGCGATGGAAAACATGAAAGAACCGGCATCTTCATACTGCATCATTACCCAGGCTTCATCCACGACAATCAACCGCTTTTTGAATTTTGAGCGGATCTCGTTCCAAATGAAATGCAAAACGACATACATTGCCACCGGTCGCAGTTCTTCTTCCATGTCACGAATATTAAAGACAACCATTTGGTTTTCAAGGCTAATATTGCTCCGATTGTTGAGAAATCCGGAAAAAATTCCCTGGGTATATTTTTCCAGGCGCGTAGCCAAATCCTCGGCGCCTTCCATATTTCGCAAAACTTCATAAAGATCGGACATGGTTGGCATCTGGTCGCGGGGAAAGATGTGAACGGTGCTTTCCATGGTAATATCTTTGATGGCGTAGGTCTCGGTGATGGCTCGGTCAAGAATGGAATCTTCTTCGGGGGTGATGTTTCCCAGCATGATATGGAGGAGTCCAAGAAGATTGGCAATATTGCTCCGTAGAATATCTCTCAAATCCTCGCCTTCTTTGATTTCCGGAAGATCGAAAGGATTGAGATGATAGTTTGAAGTGAGAGAAATGTTAACGAAACTTCCCCCCACGGCTTCGCAAAGATATTGGTATTCATTTTCCGGATCAATAACAATCACGTCTGTTCCTAACATCAAAGAACGCAGAATCTCAAGTTTCACGGCATAGCTTTTTCCGGCGCCGGATTTGGCGAAAATTACCATATTGGCATTTTCCATTTCGAATCGGTCAAAAAGAACCAAACTGTTGTTATGGCGATTAATGCCGTAAAGAACGCCTCTTGAAGAAGAAAGATCGGAAGAAACAAACGGAAAAGTGGTTGAGAGCGGCTGGCTGTTCATGTTGTTCGAAACATTCAGTTCGTCGTTTCCAAGCGGCAAAGTGGAACAAAACCCTTGCTCGGAACGGAAAATAGCCTCTTTCACATAGACCAACCTTGATTCCAAAAGCGACTCGATGAATTTGACTGATTTTTCCACTTCCTCTTTACTTTTTCCGTATATGGTGAGATAGAGTCCGAACCGGAAAAAACGCTCCGTTCCTTGTTGGAGCCGGTCTCGCAATTCCTCAATGTCTTGAAGAGCCGTTTCCAAAGCCGGATCGCGCACTTTTCCGGCTTCGGCTTCAAGATGAATTTCCGATTCTACTTGAGTTATCCGGCGGCGCAGGCTTCTCATGACAGCTGCGCTTTCGGCGGGAAAAATAGACATAGAAATATCCATCGGGACATCGAGATTGATAATTGGCGAAAACCAAGCTGTGTGGAGATATCTGGGATAAGTGGTCACAAAGACGGTTTTGGCGAATGTTTCCCCGACTTGGATAAAGTCCGTTCCAATTTCAAGAGCTGCGGGGGCGATGAGGTCGGTGATGGTCGCCAAGCCCTCGCGAAAAATTTTTTCCGCATCGGCTCCTTCGGAGAAAAGCTCCTCTAGTTTTTTTTCGTCCTTTTTCTTCTTGAGGAAATCGAACATCGTTATCTTTATCTTTACGAATTACGAATCTTATACAAAATATACGAATCAATGCAATTTTTCCAATGGTTTTTCCTTTCTTTATTTTAAAACTATTTGTATATTCGTAAGAGATTAGTAATTCGTAAAATTAGATTCTGCCAATCTCCAGATTCTCTATCTCAATCTTTTCCGCTGGCTCGGAAACTTTTGGGTTATAGGCGTTGTAGAAAAGTTCGACCAGTTCTTCCGTCCCCAGGGGGGCGATTTTGATTCCAATTCCAGAGAGGCCGGCGATGATATGATCAACTCTTTGCCAGAGCTGGCTTTTGTAGTTTTCAAATTCCATCTGCCGCTCAACCTGGGCTTGTTTGGGGTTGAGAGCGATCTTTAGTTTTTCCAAAAAGCTATTCTGTTTTGCTTCGGTGAGGGCGAAAGGGACGATGATATAGAAATTTTTGGACATAATATTCGAAGCATCTACCAGATTTTTCACGAAGTTCCGGTATTCGCTGATTTGAAAGCGAAGCAAATCATTGGGTTGGACTTTTTCTTTTTCTTCAAGAAGTTCAATATACGGCCCAATGTCCAGTTTCCGGGTGCTGATGAGAATTTGAAGCGGGAAATCAAGCGAATTCAAAAATCCCTGATAAGCGGCCACAATTGCCTCCTGCTCCTGAGTGGATTTCAAGTCGAAGTTAATGGAAGAAACCATGAGTACTGCTCGCAGGGAATTGTTTTTAAGAACAACCACTCCGTCTTTGATTTCGGCTATGTCAACAAACTCCTGGGTGGGCTTGCCCATAGCTTCATTTTTGGTCAAATTTTTGGAGTGAAGACTTTCCATGGAATTCTTTACGAATTACGAATTCGCTTCGCTCTACGAATATACGAATTACGAATATTTTTTGGATTGGTATATTCGTAAAAATTCGTAATTCGTAAAGACCTCATTTTTTCGTGTCCAACATCCACGCGATTCTCTTGAGCTGGCTTTGAGGGGGCAATTTTTTCGTTTGCAATATCGAAGTGGATCTTTTTCGATGAGCTTCTTGAAGAGATTTGGCAAGAGTCGAACTGTTTTCCCTGTATTCTCTTCTCCAGACGTATTTCTTGGGACCGGTGAAATATTGAAGCATAAACCCAAAAAAAGACAGAAAAGACATTCCTTGCGGGCGGTAGAAAGTGAAAACTCCAAAAACAGTAATGATTGGAATGGCGATAACAAGAAAAGTTTGGCGGTCAACAAGGTTATAGATAATGATGAGACAAGCGGCCATTCCACCCATCCACAAAAGCTGTTTCGAGGTGAGCCCGAAAGCGATTTTATCTTCCATTTCTATAAATTGGGGAACATTGGCATGCATCTTTTTCAAATTCTAAAATCCTAAGCGCTAAATCCTAAACAATATCAAAATTCAAATGATTAAATTCCAAAACGTTTTGATCATTTAGATTTTGGGAATTTGAAATTATTTAGGATTTCGGATTTAGTACCTAGGATTTTAACCAGAGAGATCCACAACATTCCCGTCTATTCTCGGCTCTGGCTTTTCTTCTCTTCCCGCTTCGTAATGGGGATAAATGACGTTTTTCGGACGGCTGGGGGCGTAGGGCTTTGGTGGTTTAGGCGCGGAAAAGTTCGAACTTTGAGCCTGCCTGCCGACAGGCAGGGAATTGGAGGGCTTGCCCGACAAGGGGAAAGTCGAACTTTGGATATTCTTCGGAGCACCCTCCGAAAATCCTTTGAGTTTCACGGGGGCTTCTCCAGCCATCTCCGGCTTGGCCGTGCCCATTTCATGAGTTTCCGGCGCGGGATAGGGATTCACAAACTGAATAAGGTTCGACTCTGAGGAATTGGAGGATTTATCCGACAAGGGAAAGGTCGAGTCTTGATCAACCGGTTTATTTGAAACGGCTGGCCTTATTTCTGGTGGTTGGAAAGTTCTGACAAAATTGTTTTGAACCGGACGAGGTGGTGCTGGCGGTTTCGCTACGGGTTGCGAATACGGCCGAATAAAATCCCCTTGCGCCGTTAAGGTTTGACCTTGAGCCTGCCTGCCGACAGGCAGGGAACCCGCCGATGAGGCGGAGGGAAAAGGTCGAACCTTGGATTGAACAGGTTGTTCTTCGTGGATCTCAAACACCACCTCATTATTCTCCACGTCAATCGGAAGCGGCGTGTTTTCGTCAAAGGACTTCAAAATTATACCCAATTTTTCCCGATCGGTCGAGGTAAGATTCTTTGTATTTTCCGAGCGGAAAAGATAATTCATTCGATCGACGCTTGAATGCGCTGTCTGTCCAAGACGTAAAATATAATCGCGTAGCCAATTTTTGATGGTTGGTTTGAAAGCATCTTCAGGACGGTCCTTGAATTCAAGATAACTGTTGGTGATTTCCTGATTAGCTACTTTAGGAAAGCGCATGATCAACTCGCGGGCCGTTGTTTTGGGAAAGCTGGCCAGATATTCTCTCCACGGATCCCAGTCAAGGATTTCAGATTTCAGAAATCTCGTGATTTCCTGCGCGGTGAGAAGATTGATGGACATTCGCTTCTCTATTTCCTGCGGGAAATCCTTGATCTGGACTTCCCCAAAATAATATTCGCGAATAAGCCTCGTGATATTTGCCAGATTTAGCAACCGGAATCCATATTTCTGTCCAAGGAGCTGGATTTTGGCGCTTGTTTCAAATGAGGACAGTTTCCACCTTATGTTTTGGGGCAATCCCGCAAATTTTTTCTGCCGAACTTGTATTTGTTGGTCGGTTTCGTCATCTGGATTTGCTGTTGAAGAAACAAAAATTGGCGTCGTGGAAAACACGATTTGGGTTTGAATTGGCAAATTGAGAAATTTCTCCCTCAATGATTTGATTTGATTAGTTAACTAGTTTTGGGTTTTCCGTGCTCGTCATAAACTATTCTTTCTTTCACCCGAGGTGGTCTGACGATTTGAATTGGCGGTTGGGTGACTGATTGCTCTCGCTCGGATTCTTCTTGTTCCCTCCGAGTTTCCCTGTGCCGATAGTCTTCTCCGGAAATTCTTGTGGCGCGAGTAATGATTTCACGAAGCTCGCGATTCTCATCCTGCATTATGAAATTTATATTTTTTCCGGTAGACAAAGCATTTGTCAATCCCCGCGGGTTTATCCTGGCCATGTCGCTGATATATTTGGAGAGCATCTGTTTGAAATTGTCAGCAGCTTTTGAGAATTTTTCCCAATCAACATTTCCAATGTTTTTGCTGTTGCGAATTTCATCTTTTCCGAATTCTTCTTGGCTCCAATTCCGTTTGTCTTTGTCATCATTGTTTTTGTCTGCCGTCTGAAAGCGCAGAATAGCCGCCAAATGAAGATCGCCCCGATTTCGAAGATTGTCCAGTATTTCCTTTCGAAGTTCAGGATTTTGCTTTATCGCGTTTCGAACATTATGACTTTTAAGCTGGTCGGGAGTCAAATCTCCTCTCTTCGAGGCGACGAGCAGGCTAGCGGCATCTCCTTTTGCAACCCCGGCGTCGATTTTCGCCTTTGAATCATTTTCTTTTTCCTTAGCTTTTCTTCGCGCTCGGGATATATCCGACGGCGCTATTTTCTCCTCCCAGCCTTCTCGGCGTTTTTTGGAAATTGCTTCCTGGCCCTCTTTTGTTAATACTCTCCATCCTGGCCTTTGAGATAGGCCTGATTTTATCCCCTGGTAAGCGTCTTTCACTCTCCGGTATTGGCCAAGTGTCCCGGCAGTAAGCAGTCCCGTGCCGCCTAGTTTAGCAGCTTTTCCCAAAGCCCGATTTGCTCGGCTGGTGATGGCGCCGGCGAACTGAATGCCGAATTTTTGGGAGATGATGATGGCGGCATAAAGGAAGACGAGGACAACAATATAAGGGATGAAATATTGCAAAGCCCAAGTAGCGTAACTGTCCGTTGTATTATAATTTAAACTCTCAATACTTTTTTTCAAGGAAGACTGAGTCAAGTAGGTCGAAAGCCAAAGAAAGAAGGCAATTGAAGGGCCGATATATGAATATTTGAAAAGCGCATCCCACCAATCAGAGGATATTTTTTTGAAATCAGGAACGGCGCTGAAGAGAAAGGCAAAGGGAGAAACGACAATCAAGAGCCAAATGGCGATAATGCGGATTAAAAGATAAAAAGCCATAACAAGAAAAGCTATAGCAAGCATGAAATAGAAGATAATTAAAAAAATATATTTTGCGATTAAGCCAAAGTCAGAATAATCTTGCTGCAGAAGCTGATCAGCTCCTTTTGTTAGTTCGGTAACACCAATCATTCTTTCCGAGTAGCTCATAGCGCCGGATCCCGAGGATATTTTCATAAGAAAGAAATTCATAAGAAGCTGGGAGCCGTCGAAAATGAAAATGGCGATGGGTTTGGAAAAATTGATGAGAAGAGCCATCAAAATGAAAATCAAGAGGGTGTTTTTAGCGTGATATTTTGGAATTTTAAGAATGGTGCAAAAGGCGATGAAAAGAAGAATGAGCAGAAAAAAAAGGTTGCAGACATCCCGAACCGCAATCCAGCCGGTGGTGATAATCGGTTCACTTGTAAAGTTATAAAGGTTCGGGCTTAGCATCGCGTTCAGAAAATAGGCGGCAATGATCAAGAGTATCGCGCAAAAATATTTTATGGCGCCGAGAATCAAGGTTACCGTCCAAGAGAGCGCGCGTTCGAAATAACCTGGCTTAGATGCAGCTTTTTTGCCAGCGGTTTCGGCTTTTTCAATGGCAGTCTCTTGAAGAGGATCGGGAGTGCTGTATGGATTAGTTTGAGCGTGAACCGTTTGAAAAGATAGTGAATGACCAGTTGCTTTTAACTGGCGAACTTTCTGGTCAAAATGAACAACTTCCAATTTTCCGCAAAAGAAAAAAAGCGCCAGCAGAAAAACGACAAGATAGCGGACAGTTTTGTTTTTCTTTAGGATATTTTTTGTTGCCACGATTTTTAGTGCAGGTTTCAAAAAATGCAGGGAGCTTCATTTCTTCTTGTTGAAATAAATTGACTTTCTGGCTCCCTGCTGGATTTGGCTCTGGGCGTTGTTGATGCTTGTTCCCACTTTGTTTCTGACGTTGATAATGGCGTTGTCAATCGGATCGGTCACTTGCCGGATGCCATGGTTGATGAGGTTGGTGAGAGTTTGAACCACCATATTGGCGACAATTTCCGGAATTGACCGGGCGAATTCGATGAGTTTGACTCCCATAAGTTTGATTTCCGCAGTGATGTCTTTCATGATTGATCCGGGAAGGCTGGTGAGACCTTCTTCGGAAGCCGATTCATAATCCTCATTTTCTGTTCCGTATCCTCCGGGACCGTATTTTCCCGCGGCATAAGAAGAGCTTGAAGATTTTTTTTCTGTTCCCTTGAAACCTTGATAGGATTGCGCTTTTGTTTTTCGCAGTTCTTCCTGTTTGCGGTAAGTTTCTTCCCATATACTTCCCGCCATAACGGTTATGGCTCCCTCGTCATTTTGTTGTTCATTGCTTTTGCGAAAAGCGATCATGCGATTGCTGACTGGTTTTGTTGGGTCGAATATGAACTCCACTTTTCCTTCGGGAACATAATTCACAAGATCGGGCTTTTTCTCTTTTAAAACCTCGAGTTCGAATCTTTTCTGGGCGTTGTTGACGACTCTCTCCATTCCCGATCCGACCCCGCTCCTCATCCCGTTGAAAAAAGTGTTCACCGTGTTTTCGGCTGTTCTTTGAGCCGAGCCGAAAATATAGTCTTGCCAGTCAGTTATGAATCCCGAAGATCCACCGATGCAATAGCTCCCGCAGGATCCGGTGAGAAGCACCTGAAGGCGTCCCTGAATAATCCGAATAGCCATTATTTTGAGATTGGCAACCAGTGTTTTTTCAATCGAATCAAGTATTTTTTGAAGGGTTACCTCCTGCACAGCCGCCGCGAGGGCCTCTCCCCAAGCGCCGGCTTGGGTGGAATGAGGAAAGATGAGAATCAAAAGGGATATAAGGAGAGTTGTGGCGATTGTTTTTTTGAACATATTTTTTAGTTGTGGGTAACGAGACTGGGGGCAACCTGCCTGCCGGCAGGCAGGGATTTAGGGTTTAGTGCCTTGGGATCTATCCGCAGGGATCATGGATAATTGATATAGCTTATCCCATATTCCTTCGCGATGGATTGCATTTCTTTTCCCAATTTCGCGGCCGCTTGAGTGACGGCTTGGACTTGGCTGAAAGCGGAAAGGCTCTTCATTGGATCTTTGGGATCGATGATTGCCCGCTCTTTGAGATCAAGAGAATAGATCGCGAGTTGAAGGGCTGACTTGTGAAGATCCCCGAGGATATAGGGAACTTCGATTTTTTTGATCTGCTCGATTCCGTTGCGGGCTTTTTGGGCATAATCGTCTATCTTGGCCTTGTTTCCGGTGGTGAGGGCGGTGAGCAAATTCCCCTGCTCCTTTTCAAGGCTCGGCGCGAGGTTTTCCGGTTCGTCAACTGTGAAGGGGGCGTTGGAAGCGAAAACAAAAGCCAGCGACGCCAGATATTTTTCGATTTCTTTTTTTTGTTTCTCTTCCACCTCTTCAGGTTTCAATTTTTTGTCGTCAATGGGCGGAAGAAGCCTCACTTCATCATCGCGGATCTTGGGAAGATCTTCAGTGATATTAGCGGACTGCAGCGCGTTTTGAGCGACCAGCGAAAAATCATCTGCCGAAAAAGTGGGGTTGTTGAGAAAACTATCGGAGCTCGCGGCTTTTTCTTTGGTGAGGCTCATCAGCTGACCGATCATTTCATTGGTGAGATTTGGATTGGCCGGATCGGAAGAAAAATCGGCCAAATTTTCGTTGGTGAGACTTTGATTTCCGAGTCCGAAGGGATTTGCTGATCCGGAAAGGCTGTCAGAGCCGGATGTTCCTTGGAAAGCGGACAAATTTGAGAAAACTTCGTTCTCCTTTTGGCCCGACGAAAGATCGGCTCCGGGGACAACTTGGTCTCCGGGGGCGGGTTTCAGGGGATTATAGCCGCTTGAGATTTCTTTTCCGTCGGAATATCCGTCGCTGTCCGTGTCAGGATTTTGCGGGTCAGTGCCAATCATTTGCTCTTCCTGGTTAGTGAGTCCGTCCTGGTCGGAGTCAAGAAAAAGAGAATTTCCGTTTTTATTTTCAGCCAGCGCAAAAAGCGTCCAAAAGAATATAGCAAAAGTCACAATAAAGGTCGCGATGCCTGTCCGCCGATGAGGCGGGATTTTTGCTTTGTTTGATTTTTCTGTCCCATTGTAAAGCATAATTTTTGATTTGGTTTGTTTTCTGTTTGTACCAAAACCTCCCCGCTGGCTCAATTTCTTGCTTAATTTCCAACGGGGGCAAGTATGCAAAAATTATACCACATTTTTGGATATCAACAAAAGCCCTGTCCAGAAATTTGCCTTGGGCGGATCGCTACTGGGAAAAACTTTTGATGTTGAAAAATACCGGCATTGCTGATATCTTTAGTTTGGGTAGCGGGTAACAAAGCTGGGGGCGACTGTTTTAGGTGCGGGTTGCAAGGCAATGGGCAGTCTGTCTGCCGACAAACTGGGTGGGACAGGTCGTTAGTCTTGGATTATGGGAAAATAAATTGACCATTGACTCACTGCCCATAACCAGACCGCAATCCACAGCTTCGTTACCCATCACCAATAACTTTGTTACCAACAACCTGAAAATATGTTAAGCAAGGCAAAAAGAATAATTGAATCAATCGAGAATTATAATCTTTCCCTTTTCCAATTTCTTCTCGCCTTTTCTTCCCTTGTCGCCCTTCGGATTTTGGGAGAAAATTTGGTTTCCAGCTTTGAAAGCCGCTCGCCCGAATTTGTTGTTGGCTCAATTTTGGCGACTTGGCTTTTCTTTCTTTTTTCTTTCTTGTTGATGACCTCTTTTCTTTCTCTGTATCTTCGAGAATCCTTTCAAAAAATTGCCAATTTGCTTCTCTGGGGATTTTTTTTGATCATCACTCCTCCGCTTTTGGACAAAATTTTTTGCGCCGGCCAGCGTTGCTGGAGCTTTTATGCCTTTGACAGCCTTGCGGGACTTGGAAAAAGATTTTTCACTTTCTTTGGGGACAATCCGATGGTCGGAATCACCTATGGCGTCCGGATCGAAGTGGCTTTGGCTGTTATTTTTCTGATTTTTTATATTTTTCTCAAAACCCGAAACGCCCTCAAAGCCTTTCTGGGAGGATTTTTTTCTTATGTCATTCTTTTTGCTCTTGGGTCATTCCCATCTTGGCTCACTTTTTTGTTTTTGGCGCCGACAAAAAAAATCGCGAGCATTGAAGGGTTAGATGTGGCGGGACTCTTTCTCTCTCCGATTCACTATTTTTCCTTTTCGGGAACGGAAATCCTAAACGTGCTCAATGCCAAGATGAATTTGATTTATGCTTTTCTGCTTGTTTTTGTCATTCTGGTGATATTTTTTGTTTTTCAGAAGTCAAAATTCATCGCGGTCGCAAAAAACGTTCGCTGGATTCAAATTTTTCTCCATGGAGGTCTGGTTCTTTTTGGTGCCGGGCTGGGAGCAGTCTACTTTCCGCAAAATGTTACCGTGGACATTTTCTCTTTTTTTGCTCTTTCCAACCTTGTCTTGGCGGCGGTCTTGGCTTGGCTCGCTTCGGTTTTTTTGAATGATATTTCTGATCTTGAAATTGACAAAATGACCAATCCGAAAAGGCCGCTGGTGACCGGCGGAGCCTCGCCGGAAGAATACCGGCAATTATTTTGGGCCAGTTTTGTTTTGTCTCTCGTTTTGGCTCTCACAACAGGCGTGAAATTTTTTCTCTTGATGCTTGTCTATCAGGTGATCGGGTGGATTTATTCCTGTCGGCCGTTTCGCTTGAAAAGATTTCCCGGAGTAGCCGGTTTTCTCTCGGCTTTAGCGCTGGTTTTGTTTTTCGTGGGCGGGTTTATGCTTCTGGCTGACAATCAGGATATCACGCATCTTCCGGCCAAAGTTTTTTGGCTTCTCATGGTGGCTTTTCTCATCTCTCTTCCAATAAAGGATCTCAAAGATATTGAAAGCGACAAAAAGCATGGAGTCTGGACGTTTCCGGTCATCTTGGGCGAAGCTTGGGCGCGGTTCGCGATCGGGCTGGGGATATTTGTCGCTTATGCCTTGAGTGTTGTCTGGCTCAACGCCAAGATTTTATTCCTGCCAGCGATGATTTTGGGCGCGGTCTCATTTTGGATTTTGCAGAATAAGAAAATAAGCGTCCGGAGAGTGCATATTTGGGTGTTTGGAATATTGTTTTTCTATGTTCTGCTGATGGCGTATTTTTTGTTTTGGCCGGTTTTTAAAATAGTTCTTTAGCAACAAGGCTGTGGGCATTTGGAGCTTTTCTAATGACCCATGACTCACAACCAGACCCACGGTCTGCTACCCAGCTATGCACAGCCAAATATTATCTTATATAATTCTTTCCAATCTTCCAATCTCAACTTCTCCGCTCTCACTCCCGGTTCAAGGCCGGATTTTTTTATTATTTCCGTGATTTTTTCTTTCGGGATATTGAGCCCGCCGGACAAATTATTCACCAGCATTTTTCTTTTGGCTGAAAATCCGGCACGAACTATCCGGAAAAAATTACCAATATCTACATCCGGTATATTTTTCTTTCTTGCAATCTTTATCACCGCTGAATCAACTTCTGGAACGGGATCAAAATTTTCCCGTGGGACATGAAAAAGAATTTCTGGTTCGGAGTAGATTTTCACAGACATGGATAGTATACTCTCCTTGCCGTCGAGAGCTGCAATTCTTTCCCCGACTTCTCTTTGAACCATCAAAATCATTTCCGACGGCGGATATTTTGTTTCAAGAAGAAGGCGGATGATTTTTGAAGTAATATAGTAGGGCAAATTGGCAACGACTTTGTAGGGCTGAAAATTATTTTCTTCGATCAAGCGCGGCAGATTTATTTTGAGAATATCACCCTCAATTACTTTTATATTGTCATTTCCGCGGAGGCGGGAATTCAGCAATCTTCTCAAGTTTTTGTCTAATTCCACCGCCAAAACTTTTTTTGCATGTTGCATGAGATATTTCGTGAGAATTCCTTTCCCGGGACCGATTTCGAGAATATTTTTGCCTTCAGTATTTGCCGATTCAACTATTCTTTCAGCAATATTCTCGTTGACGAGAAAGTTTTGACCAAATTTTGTGGGCATATTTTTGAATTGTGAATGGAGAATTTCGAATTTAGAACGGGAATATAGAATATTGAATTCAGGGATAATTTTTTTGAGCATTCTTCATTCTGAATTCTTGATTCCCATTCACAATTCCCAATCCAAAATTCTCAATTCAGTCCAGTATCTCCTCTACCTTCACATTGATTACTCCTGTTCCTAAGTCTCCAATCTTTTTGAAAGCCGACTTGTTGAGGTCAATGACGCGATCTTTGCCGTAAGGTCCGGAATCGTTCACTTGGACAATAACCGATTTTCCATTGGCGCGGTTAGTGACGCGCAGATACTTTCCAAACGGGAAATCAAGGCTGGCGCACGTCATCCCGTCTCCGTTTGCATACCAAGTGGCTGCGCCCATTTGGGTTTTCCCGACAATGATTTTTGTTCCCACAACTTCAATTTGGGGAATCGGCGCTTTCGTGATTTTGCTCCCAAGCAATTGGCGGCCGGTTTCTTTTCCGTTGGTATAGGTTATTTTATAAGTTTTTTCCCGAATTCCTTTTTCTCCTTTCTGTTTGGTTTCTTTTTTTCTCCATAGAACCGTGTTGTCTTCTTTTTCAATTGTCTGAAAAGGGATATCTTCTTCGATGGTGATTTCTTCGAAATTTATTCTTGTCACGACAATATTCATGTCGGATTTCAGCAAATTATCAAGCGGCGGATCTACTTTGTCGGCATGAGACAGCATCACGTCGGCTTCGCTTATCGCGTCTTGTACGGATGTTCCAAGAGTATCCAGTTTTATCTTTTGGTTGTCAACGTTGATTGTGACCGGAAGTGCCCGGCGGATAGTGATGCGCGCTCCCGGAAAAATTTTGATATTGGGTGACGGGAAAATATAGTCTTTTTCTCCGAGTTTTATATTTTTTTCCGTGAGAAATTCAGAGATAGTTTCAGAGTTCGCGATTGTGGTCGCAATTATACCGTTGTCAGAGATCTCAACCGGAAAATTTCTATGTTGGTCAAATTTTCTTTTTCTAAACGGTTGGAAGAAATAGAGTAAAAAGAAAATGGCAACTGCCAGAAAGAATAATTTGATATAAAAACGCATAAGGGATAATCGAATTTTCCGCTTCAACTAATTGTAAGTGGAAATATTTGAATATTTGGGTATCTGAACATTTAAGCGTTTGAACAATTGAGCAGACAATCAATTCAAGAATCGCAGGATCTTACTACAAATAATTGTAGCAAGATGCATCAATGATTTTTTTAACCGCGCTCTAAATCCCCGTGCGTAAGCTCGTGGGATGGATGCGCTCCCAAGCTTTGCTTGGGCGAGCAAAGCTCGAAGGTATAGAAACCCCGAGCGTAAGCTCGTGGGAGATTCATAAATATCGTATTCACACTTGCCTCTGGCGATACTGGATTGCTTCGGCGAGGTGTGGGACTTCGATATTTTCAGATCCGGCAAGATCCGCGATGGTGCGGGCGATTTTGATGATCCGGTGAAAGGTTCGGGCGCTCAAGTGAAGCGAATCCACTGCCTGGCGAAGAAGCGCGAGCTCTTTTTCACCGAGGGAACAGAATTTTTTGATATGTTGACTTTGCATTTCCGAGTTGGAAATGATGCCGTCAACCTTTTTGAAGCGCTCAAGTTGTCTTTGGCGGGCGGCAATCACCCGTTCCCGTATTTTGGCGCTTTCCTCTCCGATTTTCACGTCAGCCAATTTTTCGAATTTCATTCGCGGAACTTCGGCGTGAATGTCAATCCGGTCAAAAATCGGACCAGAAATTTTTCGCTGGTATTTCATGATCGCTGAGGGTGTGCAAGAGCAAAGTTTTTCCGGATCAGTCGCGTTTCCGCAAGGGCAAGGGTTCATGGCGGCAATCAGCGTGAACCGCGCGGGAAAAGAAAGTGTGGCTTGGGCGCGGGATACGGAAATAGTTCCGTCTTCCAAGGGCTGGCGCAGGTTTTCGAGAACCGGGCGGGAAAATTCGGGGAACTCATCCAAGAACAAAACGCCTCGGTGAGCCAGGCTGATTTCTCCCGGGCGCGGGAAAGCTCCTCCCCCAACCAAAGACACGGCCGATGCGCTGTGGTGGGGCGCGCGATAAGGACGTTCGGAAATAAGGGAAAGTCCTTTGGTGAGTTTTCCGGCAATGGAAAATATTTTGGTTACTTCAAGCGCTTCAGGAAAAGTGAGCGGGGGGAGTATAGACGGAAAAGTTCGAGCCAGAAGCGTTTTTCCTGATCCGGGCGGCCCAGAAAGAAGCACATTATGCCCGCCGGCAGCCGCGACTTCAAGAGCGCGCTTTGCGTACTCTTGTCCTTTGATATAGGCCATGTCAACCGTATATTTTTGAGGCTCGAACAATTTTTTCAAATCTTGCGCCGGCTCGGGCGCTATTTTCTTCTCGCCAGTAAGGTGCAAAACAAGTTCCTGGAGATTTTTGGCTGGGACCACAACCAATCCCTCGACAATTGCCGCCTCCTTTGCATTTTCCGCCGGGACGATTATTTCAGTAATATTTTTCTCGCGCGCCATGATAGCAATGGGAAGAATGCCGTTTACTGAACGGATTTCTCCGCCCAAGGAAAGCTCTCCGACGAAGAGCCGGTTATAAATGCTGGTTTTCAGTTGGTTTGTCTTGAGAAGAAGTCCGACAGCAATGGGAAGATCATAAAGCGGACCCTCTTTTTTGATGTCGGCTGGGGCAAGATTCACTGTAATGTGGCCGTATTTGTGGGGCGGTTCAAAGCCGGAATTTTTGATGGCTGAGCTCACGCGGTCTTTTGATTCTTTGACAGCCGCATCGGGGAGCCCTACAATGGAAAACATATGAGCTCCCGAATGAGTGTCAACTTCAACTTCGACCAAGTGACTGGCGAGTCCCAATGTGGCAGCGCTCAAGACTTTTGAAGACACAAATTTAAAGTTACTAATTACCTTGAATTACGAAACTGAAAATCATCAATAAAATCCAAGCAAAGGAAAATCAGTCAAATTGTTTGGATTCGATCGAGGGTT
>FWPV01004749.1_pt1 | contig 28060 bp, 26 predicted proteins | sample 2228371 | NCBI WGS metagenome assembly FWPV01 (sample SAMEA103939776, study PRJEB20133) | metagenome
TGGAATAATATTCATGTGAATAAATATCCAAGACATATCAGCATTGATAAAAATCCAAGACATATCAACTTGATAGAAATTGGAGTAATATCAATGTTGATAAAAATTGGAGTTGTATCATCATTGATAAAAATCCAAGACATATCAAGTTTATAGAAACAGGAGTCGTATAATGTTGATAAATATCCAAGACATATCAAGTTGATAGAAACAGGAGTCGTATAATGTTGATAAAAATCCAAGACATATCAAGTTGATAGAAACTGGAGTCGTAGTTATTTCGAAATAACGATGATGAGTCTCTAATAAACGCTAAGATATCTGGAATTCACGCGAAGACATTGTGAATTAATATGAAGATATCTTGAATTAACTTGAAGTCATGTATCATTGATAATATATTATCTTTTGTCAACGTTGAGGTAATGTCGATTGATGTTGATATTTTTTTTCAACGGGAAGATATTGAGAATTAACTCGAATGCATTTCTCAACGTTAAGGTATTTCTATCAACGTTGACACTATCTTAACATTCGATATCGAATGTTTATTGTCTTTGATTTGGATTCGATATTCAATGGTTGATGGTTGAGTTCGTATAATATTCAGTATTTGTCAAGAAATATCGAATGCCTTCGAGTGTATTTACATTCTAACGATTTACCACGAGACAGGAGTTTCATATCACTTATCCCGGGTCGACTTTTAAGAGAAAAGATTATTAAATATACAAATGTTATCTGCTGAATATTCAAGGTTCAGGATTTAACATTAGATCTTTCATGAGGATACTTAATAACATGAAGTATTAGATGTCTAAGGTTGTACATTAATACTCAACATGAAATACTTGACACTTAATAGTGGGTACTAAGTTTAACCTTAAATATTAAATCCTGAATGTTGGATGTCAAAGGTTCGACGGAATATATCACATATCGAGTACTCGAAAGTGTGTTAACATAACGAAGGTATTAGAACATGAAAGGACAACAGTGACTTAAGTTTGGAAAAAGAGATAATCCTTGCTAATGACAGATTGTTTCTCTTTGTTGGAAGCAATTCCTGAAAACAAATAAAGACATTCCTGGAGAATGTCTTTTGGAGTCTAACTCAAATATGTGCGACTTGATAATAGTTCATAAACTGTTCTAACATTCCGGCGGGTCGAGTTTCGTCGGGATATTCGTCTTCTTCGGCGAGTCTCTCTCTTCCCTCAGGGTCATAGACGATATGTTGAAGATCTCCATATGAGAAGGGATATTCGGTCAGGGTAATACGATTGTATCTTGCGAGAATAATTCCGTAGAACTGAATTCCTCCTTCAACATAGGCAATTCTTACCTGAAGAGAAGGAAAACGACGGACAAACGATCGGGTCCAATTTAAGGGTGGGTTCCATGCCGTATCACATGAGAAAAGAAACACATATGGAGTTTGTATGATTATATTAACATTTTCCGCGTCAGACGGAGTTCCCCAAACTATCGCCTTCGAAACCTCCGATTCAAATCCTTGTTGAATCGGAACCGTCTGATGAAAGGAAAAGGGTACTATCTCCCCTTTTACATTTGGTGTGTACAGTGTTTCATAGAATTCTTCCAATTCAATCTCCGAGCCGGTGATCTGAATAGAGTTAGCACACCAGTTTATCATTGTCAGGGTTTTGTTAGAAGAGATATTTTTTCCGTCGAATATGACGTAACTGATATTTGGTGTCTAACATTTAACGTGAAATCTTCAATAAACGACAAAAAAACATATGCCTGGAATTTAAGTTTTACGTCGTTCATTGAAGATTTGACTTTTGACAGAGATGTTAAGAGTTCATGTTCGGTATATGAAACGAAAGATGGAGTTCGCGTTTCGTTTCGGATACGGATCGTGAACTCAAACTAACCATTGAAGAATTTCAGTAACCATGAATGACGATCTTATTTTTGGGAACGATGTCCTCACGAATGAGAAAAGATTTAACATTTTGTCGTTGATCGCCAGTGAGTTGGATGATGTCTTGATTATCTTTATTCATGGTAACATTGCCACCACAGTTAAACTCTTTTTGAAAGGCTCGACAAAGTTTCTTGAGATCGAGATCGGAAGATAGTCCTTCGACTGATGTGATATGTGTTTTTCCGGTTCGCTGACGAATTCGAATATGTACATATGAGGAAACTTGAAGTTCCTTTTCATCGTCAAAAGGGTTATTTGAGGAAAAGGCGATTGTACCGTTGACGGATGAAATCATATATGAAAAGGGCTCTGACAGTTGAGATTTTCTTTACGGAAGATATTTCTTCTTTTGGAAAGAATTTCTTTTTTCCGGATGGATTCATCTTTGGAGAGTTAAGACTTTCCAAAAGAGAGGTTTGTAAAGGAGTTGGGTAACTTGGTTGATTTTATGACTCGAAGTTTAAAAATGGAGAAATGACGAAATTTGAATTTTCTAAAATATTTTAGATTGTTAATAAAAAGTTATCATGCAGATCTTCGTTAAAACACTCACAGGAAAGACTATAACACTTGAGGTGGAGTCTGGTGACACAATTGAAAGTGTTAAACAGAAGATCCAGGAGAAGGAGGGTATTCCTCCGGATCAACAACGACTGATTTTTGCTGGAAAGCAATTGGAAGATGATCGCACTCTTCAGGACTACAATATTCAGAAGGAGTCAACACTTCATCTTGTTTTACGTCTTCGAGGAGGGTATTTCCCGAATTAATCCGAGAGAAATCTTTTGTTCTCTTAAATCTTAAATAACAGACTTCGAAGTCTGTTATTTAATTGGTTTTCGAGACTTTAAGTCTTGAAACTTAAATTTACCGATCATCGATAGAGTATCGGAATTCTATTGATGAGATTAAATTTAGGGAATTGTTTTTTAATTTGGTTACGAAAAGTTAACATTATGTGTTCATGCGCGAGGAAACAGGAAGTATCATTTGCGGACGGTTTTAGATATACCAATAAAGATCAGGGGAAAAATCTCGAGTATAAGGAAATGTCTGACTATCTGAAAAAGACGTATTCTCCCTCCTATCTTAGAGAGTATGCTTCTAACAATGATCTGTCTCTGGAGAGGGCGACACATTCTCAACTATGTGATGGTATTGCCAAAGCTCTTCTCGATCGGGGGTATACGTTGAATGGTATTAAAAATTGGAGACCGTCGACACCGGAGTCAGGACAAAGATTCAATGAGAAAAGAAGAACTTCCAATTCGGGAAGGAGAGTGAGATTTCGAGACGAACAGTCAACTCTCGAAGAGGAAAAAGATAGATCTTTGAGTGCCGAAGAAGCGTACGATGGGTATAGTGGAATGGTATATGTAGCACGGTCTGGAATTGATACGATGCCTTCTTATAATACTGGACTTCTGGGAAATTATGGGGGAAGGTCAAGTCATTTTGGTTATGGTTCTACCTATGATGGTACGGTTAGTTATGGTCGCTCCTCAAGTGTATGGGGTGGACCTCATGATGGAAGACTGAATCGATGTGAATATCGGTGGGGAAATCAGTTTGGACGAGGATGTACTATCAATGGAAGGGCCACACCTCAATCTGAAAGGGAGAGGTATAATCGACGTTTCTTCTCCGACTGAAAGAAAAAAAAATGTTTTCTGTTGAAAGATTTCGTTAGAAGGTATTAACAGAAAACATTTATACGATGGAAGAGAATAACGTTGTCACTCTTCGCTATGTGCCTTGGTGGAGATATTTTGGTGAGATTTATTGTGTGACGAATCTTCAAACGGGACAAAGATATGTTGGAAAGACCACGTGTTTTAAAAGGTGTAATGGGAAGTTGATTTATCGAGGATATCAGAGTCGGTATCGCCAACATCTTGCGGATGCTCTCAGTTGCAATCAGGACCGAGCGACAAAATGTCAAAAGTTTTATCAGGCGATACGGCAATATGGTCCGGAGGTATTTCAAGTTACACTTGTGGAGAGGTGTCCATTGACTCTCCTTGATGAGCGTGAGATCTACTACATTCGTCTCTGGAAGACTCGGCGAAATGGATATAACATGGCCCGAGGAGGTAAGTGGATGCCTCGAAGAGTGCGGAGACGTTATAAGGCCAAACAAAAAGGATTTAATCCAGGCCAAGATAAAAAGAGAGTGGCTTCTTCGAATTGACAAGAGCCCCCGCAATTTGGAGACGTTCGGCGGTGAGGTCGTCGGGATGTTTATATGAGACGATGAGTGGCACCGTTGACGGAGAAGTCGAAAATGGAAACTGATGAAGATACACCTTGTTTCCAAGGTCATGGGGGATAGCTAAATAGGGGTCAATGGAAGAAAGAAGAAGAACTTCTCGACCGTTCTTATCATGAAGAGAGAGAGGAATGTAGAACTCCTGAATATTTTGCTTTATGCGGAGAGTCAGAGGTTGAGAGAGGTTCTCGATATCTGGAATTGTTGTTATCATCAAAGTGATGTGAGTGCGCTCCCACTCAATCGTAGAAAAATTTCCAAGATGTGAGGTTGAAATCCAGCTCTGGTCAATAAGATAATTTCCTCGGGGAGCGTCGAATGATGGAAGAAGAAGATGAGCCTGGGGTCGAGAAAAGGCTTTTACTAACGGGTCAAAATAGGGATCCGTTTGTGTAAGAGTGTAGCCAAAGAGATTAAAAACAAGAAGAACGGTCTTCATTTTCCTATAAGAGAAGAATCTCTCTAAAGGAGTCGGTTTTAAGTTTCGGCACGAGAAAAGAAAAAAATCAAAGAAAGAAAAAATGTTTCCAGCCCCGATACCATATTCCGTACGTTTTCGGATTAATGATCCAGATCTGGATCATATCAATGTTCTCGATGAGGATGGAAATCTTTGGACACTTCAAGATCCAGGAATACGATATTGGTTGGAGTTTCCCCAGTTTTCTCAGGAACTCGTACTCTACTTACCTCATCCTTTGTATCCAACAGAGAAGGGTGGACTTGGAACATGGAGATTGGTGTATCCTCCCGGTATGAGTCTGATTGATGTTTATGGAGCCATCGTGACATTCTACAATCGACCTCTCTCGAAAGAAGAAAAACAACTGGCTCTTAAAGCAGGTTATGATCGATGGATTCCCCAATTACGTTTCGATCAAATCGTAACCGTTGGAGATCTCTTCATTGATATTCCTATCTTTGAAGATCTTATTCCTTATTCCGACGGATTCACTATTCTTCTGGGACGTTGAGAAAACAAGAAGGTTGAAACGTCCCAATTTAAATTTAAAACTCTGTCTCGTGTTAAAGACGTAACTTTTTTTCCCTGTATCTCTTAAAATCAACATGCCCTGTAAGTGTTACTTCTGTACGACAAAATCGTCGTCTTCTTCTTGTCTCACCTCCTTATGTACATCAGGATCCTCCTCTTGTACAACGGACTCCTCTTATACAACGGACTCCTCCTCTTATACAACGGACTCCTCCTCTTATACAACGGACTTCTCCTCTTATACAACGGACTCCTCTTGTACAACGGACTCCTCCTCTTATACAACGGACTTCTCTTGTACAACGGACTCCTCCTCTTATACAACGGACTTCTCTTGTACAACGGACTCCTCCTCTTATACAACGGACTTCTCCTCTTATACAACGGACTCCTCCTTTTATACAACGGAATCATCATCGACTTCTGACTTCCTGAGTTGTATTTCCGAAACATCAAGTACAGATGACAACAAAGTCATCGTCGTTAAACGGGTTAATACGAGGAAGTGTAAACCCAAGACAAAGAAGTGTGCACCTACTATTATCGTTATTCGACGTTAAAAATTAGTTATAACGGAAGAAAAGAAGTTGCCACCTTTCTCGACATAAGAAAACCCATAAGACCTCCCGCTAATGTTGACAGCGAAATCCGAAAGAAGGATCATATATTTTCCAACCGAACATTGTTTTCGTCAATGTGTTGACACGAAGAAAGGTCCTCTCGATTGGTTGTTGTTTCGATAGATTTCCTTTTGATAAGAAAGAGGTAAGATGTAATCCCGACATTCTTAACTTGAAGACGGAAATATTTTTAAATATGATATGTTCTTCTTTCTTCGAGAACAGATCATATCAATTAAGTTTTGTTGGAAGATTCTTGAGACTGACAGACGTTTTTTGTTAACGTAATAATACAAACGACTCCCAGAAAAAGACAGACACATATCAAGAGAAGAGAAGAAAATCCAATCACGAGAAAGAGACCGATATCATTCTCAAAATAACCGTAAATGAGTGCCCCGAGTACAAATACTATGAGGAGATAGAGTATGATTCCGATAAATATTTCATTATAGTCATTCCAGAGACGGGAGAGTCGCCTGTCGAGACGTTCTTTCGACTCGGAAGAATTGGAAGTTGACATCTCCTTTCGACTTTAGGAGATGTCGAGACTTAATTTTTTTCGTTAATCAATTCTCTGGAAATCGTGTTCCAAAAAGAAATAAACTTTTCTCTTTCTACAAAATGGACATCAAACGAGTATGCTTTGTTCCGTCGATTGAGGAAGTTCTGGAGGAACGGAGACTTTCAGACTATGACATTCCGACACAACGAGTAATCTCACTTCTTACCACATCTCCGTCTATCTTACCCGTCGGAAGTGCCAAGTTTAAGGTTCACGCTTATCCGTCGGATCTGGATCTGTTTGAACGTTTTGAAGATTGTTGTACAGTTAATGAAGTTCGATTTAAACTTCGTCGACGTCTTCAGGAAATTGTTAGAAACATCTCCTGTTTTTCTGACATATTTCTGGGAGACTTCAAGGCGGGTTACGATCGGAGGTTTAATATCTATTTGGGAGATATTGTTGATGGTTCGATTGTCGACTATTCCCCATCTCTTATTCGTCGAGATCTGACGAACCTACGTTATCAAGGAGCTCTTTCAGAGGAGAAGTATTATGAATTGATGAATCTTGTCAAGGAGAAACCATCTCTCGAGGACTTTCAACAACTTTTCACTGAGATTCGAAATTTATATGTCCTTCGTTGGACTCCGGAAGAGATCTTACAAGGTTATAAGTTACTGCCCCCGAATGGTCGGATTTGGCTTGAAGACGCTCTTATTGATAAGTCTGTTGTCAAGATTGACGTGTGGGCTCCTCTCCCCTATTCGGACATTTCCTCTCGATGTTATGAGGGCCCTGTGCCTGGAAGATATGTTGAAATTACAAACTGGTTTCTTGTTGTCTTCGTGACTCCCAAAGGAGATGAAAAAGTACTCTCCGAAGACCTTAAAGACTATGCCACGTCTCTTCGGAAGGACATTGAAAAGTATCTTTCTCCCGACCATTTAAATCTTCTCAAAGCGGCGAAACGTCTCTGGTCTCTTCTTCTCTTTGCTCGTAAGAAGGCCTCGTCACATATTCTCGAGGCCGCATGTTCCTCGGAGAGGTTCCGAGGCTTTATACAGTTAGATTTTATTGACTCCGTCTTAATTCGTCTTGCTCCTCTTTTTTCCAGTTACATTGCTCTTCTCAACTCTCTCCGGAGTGATCTCGACCTTCTTTTTAAACTCGAGGAGCGGGTAAAGTCAGGAAGCCTTCCAACGATTCATCCTAACTTCATTGACGAAACAATCGAGGGTATACGTCTTCGTCTTCTCTGTTTTGAGACGGACCCTCCTCTTCTCTTTCCGACCGTTTCCCGAACGGAAAAGGAAACGAATATCTGTGTTTCCGGTCTCTACTTTGATCCCTCTTTTAACAAGTTTCTTCTCGAAGCTCTTCATCGCCCTGACCCTTCTCTTCTTTCGATTCTGTTCGAGCATGTCAACTCTCTGACTTCTCAGTATTTATATGATAATGATCTTTCCATTGACTCTATCGTTGCCTCTCTGAAACTTTAGTTGAAGTCTCGAATAAAATTAATCTCGTTTTATTCGAGAAGTTCAAACTTCACTTCCGTTTTCGCAGAAATTCGGTTAAAGAGAGAAAGAATTTCTCGAAAGGAATGATAATAAGGATCTTCTTTGTAAAACGGAAGATCAGGACTATATTTTAACTCAAGATGAAGATCTCTCTTTGGAAAGGTTTTCCGTTCCAACATTCGTCGAAACCATAGGCGAAAGTACTTCCTTTTCAGATATTGTGACCGAAACTTCCAGAGATTTTGCCACGCTTCGAGAGTCTCCCAGGGAAGAAGATTCTCCTCGCAATTCAACTGACGACACTGGGAAAGAGGAGAAAGCCACGTTAACAGATTGGATCGACACTTCACCTCCTGGCATCTTGGAAGATCCGGTAAAGAGGTTAACCGGTTATAAGAACAATCCAGCTTTTGGCATAAAGGAAGACTTGGCAGAGACGTCAACGAATTATAGTAACATCTCAGCTCCTGACATCTTGGAAGATCGGGAAGAGAGAAGAGCCGATTTTCAGAACAGTTTAATATTCGACATACCGGAAGTTGAGGCAGAGATGTTAAGGAGTTATTTTTACAGTATAACTCCTCACATGCCGGAAGATTCGGAAGAGACGTCAACCGATTACCATAACAATCAATCAAACGACATACCGGCAATGCCGATAGAGATGTCAATCTATTTCCAGAACAATAGAGAACGAGACAGGATGGAAGTTCTGGTAATGAACTTAACTGATTATCATAGCACTCAAGACTCTGACAAAATGGAAGAGGCGGCAGACATGTCAACTGTCTCTGACTGCAGGACAATTTAAGAATATGTTCCAGTATCTCCTCATTCCGCCAAGAGGAGTCATATTCGATATCATAGGTGACCTCCAACTGACCATCGCGTAACAGTGAATAAAACGTCTCCATACTCTTAATTTTAAAGACGTTCCAATTCCATTTAACACCTTTCCCTCTCGTCTTTAAACTTCGTTTCCTCGGATATTGGAAGAACTTTAAACATAAAAGAAAACGATATGAAGAGGAAGATTCCAGTGTTAAGAAAATATCATCCAGTATTTAAAATGTCTGTATCACATATCACATCCGCTGGACAGTTCGATGATATGATTCGTTCGACACCTTCAGATCAGTACATCTTTGTTGATTTTTATACAACATGGTGTGGTCCATGTAAAAGAATGGCTCCCATTCTTGAACGACTCGCTCGTAAATACTCACATATTAAGTTTGCCAAGGTAAACATTGAAGATGTTATTGAACTTGCTGACCGCTATAATATCTCATCGATTCCCACTTTCTATCTGTTTTCCGGACAAAGTGCGGACCCGAAATATCCACCTATTTCTGGAGCCAACGAGTCCCGAATTGAAGGTCTCTTGAAAAGAGTTAAACTTCCCCTCTCCTCCGACGCCATTTCTTCAGATACCAACCTTCCCGAACCGAAACAAACAGAAATATCAATTCAAGAACAACGAAGAGAATTTTCTCCTTCTGAAAAATTAAAGAGAAAACAATCCGACGATCGGAGAGAACAAACTGCCGAGAGTAAGATTGAATCTATAACCTCTACGAAACAGTTTGGAGATCTTCTCTTCTCAACTCCACCAAATCGTTATATCTTTGTTGATTTCTATGCAAATTGGTGTGGTCCCTGTAAGAAAATCGCTCCCAAGATTGAAAAACTTGCCAATGAGTATTCCCATGTGAAGTTTGTCAAGATTAACGTCGATGAACTTGTCGACCTTGCCAATCTTTATCATATCTCATCGATCCCATGTTTCCATCTTCTCTCCGGACAAAGTATGGACCCCAAATGTCTCCCCGTCATCGGTTCCGACGAAACAAAGATTGAAAATCTCCTTCAAATAACTCTTTCATCCAAACTCGACTCAGAACAACTTCAACAACAAAAAGAACAGAAAAGAGAAATGGTAACATTATGAATCTCTCTTAAAAGACTCCTCCTTTGTGGTTCGACGAACATCTTTTCCTTCTGGCAATCTTAAACCGAAGAAGAAACATCTTCTATTATATGTTCGGGAAAACATATAATAGTTCGAGAATGAAGTGAAACGAAGAATTTACACCTTTTGGACTTGTTTGGAAATCTTGGACTCGCTTTGAGTGAGATAGTGCTGCCGATATGCAATGGAGATCGAGCGTCCTGAAAGTTCCTCTCGAGAAGGAAGATACGACTGTTTTCGAATAATATTCGGAGATGATGACCATGGAAAAATTTTTCCAAAGAAGTTCTTGAGAATCTGAAGAATGTTTTTCGAACGAATACTATCCACTCCCGCGAAATTTTTCTTTGAAATCTCTCTCAAATACTCAGAGCGAGACTTAATGCGTCCCATCTCTTTAAGTATGTCAGCGGCAACCTCATTTCCTCGAATGATAGCTCCAGACATCCAGTGAAGTCCACTAATTGAGCTCTCACTTCCAGCAAAGTAGACTCGACCTTGATTCTTTCGTAAGTACTGTCCATATGTCGCGAGAGACCCTTCCGGAGAATAATAGTAAGTAACACCTGGAATAAAGGGCTTGATATCCGCCCAGTTAAACGTCGTCAGAGAAACAAAGTTCTCAAAGAGAAACTCCCGATCTTCCGGATAGAGGGAAGCCAGAAACTCAAGAGAAAGTCTCTGAATTTCTTCCTTACTTTTCCCGTTAATGGCCTCCGGATATGTGAGAATCCGAATAAGAGAACGATCAACATTTCTTGAATAGAGTTCCATAATGATCCCTGATATACCATCCTTCGTCTCCTTCTCCTCACTCGGAAGATAGATGAGTCCCGGTCGCCATGACTTCTTAAAGACAAGGAGAATGTTGAGTGCCGGAAAGTCCCAGGGACGAATCGCCTTCCAGATCCTTTGAGCCACCAATGGCAGAGAAGGATCATACTTGAGAAACGACGCCGCAAGAGGAGACGTCGCTACAACAGCATATCGACCTGTAAACGTCTCCCTCGAAGTCTCTACAATGACTTGATCCGAAGTCTGAGTGATAGTTTTGACTTGTGTCTGGGTTAACATTTGCACCTCTCCCGTCCTTTAAAGAGCCTCAAGAAGAAACTCAATAAAGACACGAGTTCCACCCTCCCATCTCATACATTTTGGAATCAGAAACCCCGTCTGTGTAATGTTGTTGAGACGCTGATAGACCATAATCGCAGCAAACAATGTTGACATTTCCCTCAAATCGAGAGGCTCTGTCTCCATGAGATAGAACCAGTCCCGAACAGCCAGACGACTCTCTTCATTCGAGAGAAATCCTGTCTGATTCTCAAGCCATTGAAAAAGGGAAAGACAATCATACTTCTTTGCCTCAGAATCGTTCCAGTACTCCTTCCCATCCTTGGAAAACTTGCGTCCAAGTAACCACAGTTTTAACAAGAGATACGGATGATGTATCAGACGCTGAAGCCCCTCCGCATTAATCTCAAATGATGGTGTAAACGGTAAACAGTCATCTTTTCCAAGTTCATTGGAAAGCTCCTCCCACAGAAATAACATCTCCAGTGTCAAGTTTAATTGATCTCGTCCTTCCTCCAACCAAGATAGTCCGACGCCTCCACAAGAATCACACTAACATTTAACCGAGCCAATCGATAAGCTGTGGTCAAACCTGACAGTCCAGACCCGATGACAACCACACGCAATTTAAAGATGTCGCCTGTTTCTGTTTATCATCCTGAGATGGTGTCGACGAGAACCTCTTGCGTAACTTTTGTCGCAAATAATCCATTTCCTTTATACGGAACGAAAACTTTTACCATTCGTTACTTTCTATGTTATTTCGTTTCCCTTCCACACAAAAACATTTCGAAATCCAAAAAATCCCATCATCGATTCTCCCAATAACTCTCCAATCATAAATTAACTTTCACCTTTACAGTGATGATAAAAGAACTCTATTAACATTACGATATCTTTCAGAAACATGAATCCGAGACTTCTATCGATGCGAATGTCTTTTTCCTTTTCCGGCTCCTCAAAAGACGTAGGAAAGTAATAAAACGTCTTAACTATGAAAACGTTCTTAAGCTATTTGACTCGGTTCCGGAATATTAAATAGAAGTTGTTGAATCTCCTCCAAAAGAATTCTTTGAAACGATTATCGGTTCTTATCGGTGTCAAAGTATCGAGGTATACTTCGAATATCCTGATAGATGAAAACTTTAACCTTCCCAAGTCGATGTAAAATATAAAAATCTAATCTCTCGGAGTCTCTTATCCAAGCTCTTAACAAGAGATGTTTTCTTATATCGAGATAGTTCTCATAGAGATAATCGAAGATTTTAATGTCGGATATATTCGTGACAAGCTAACACGCAAGTATCGGGACTTCCATTAGAATATCGAGAATCGTCCCAACTAACTCGTGGCAGAGATGCAAGTTGATCTTGTTCAAATATCACTAAACTTCTCATAAAGTCGATATTATATCAGGAGTCATCTTCAATCTCTGTCGAAATGACATTCTCTCCTTTTTCGAAGATGAAGAGAATGAGATCAAACCTCTATAAATTAAGTAAGAAGGAGAAGAATTCTTCTCCTTCTTATATCAACATTCGTGTTTTTTCTTCTTCTTCCCTTGTCAATATCTCGACATGAATTCGAGATCGAATCCTTTTCACGTCTTGACTGAAACTCATCTGCCAATCTCCCGAAAATTAATACAAAAAAGAGAACGAAATAACACTCCATTAACATAACGATCGATTCCAGTTACCCCTCCTTTGTATTCCCATTGACCTCTCATGAATATCCATCTCCATCGTTTCCCCGACATTCTCTTCAAGAATTGAGAGCAAAATAAATAACCAAAGCCTCCGAAAAACTGATAGAAAAGTCCGAAAAGAGGAAACAGAGACTCGAGAAAACTGATAGAAATTAGAGGAGTTAATTTTACCGGTCCCTATCATTTAAATAGAACGGACCGGTAAAATGGGGAAACAGATGGTTCGTCTTTATTTTATTTTAAAAAGATGAAAGAAATTGAAATTACAAGAATTCTTCTTCAAAAAAGAAGAGCAAGGAATTAAGAGTTGAGATTTTCAATGCCGAATTGGTGTGCTAACTCGATTCAGATTACGGGACCTGAGGATAAGATGAGTGACTTTTACAAGACTCTTAACACGCCAAATTCGAAAGGAGAAACTGTTCTCTTTTCTTTCCATCAGACGGTTCCCTTCGTTGAAGGAGAAACAAAATATCTGAGCAATGAAGACATGTGGGGAACAAAGTGGGACATTAAAAATGTTCATGTGATTAAACGGGAGCCGACTGAATTCTTGATTCAAGGTGATACGGCATGGAGTCCTCCCATTCGTTGGGCTCTTCGATTTCGAGTGAGATTCCCAGATCTTCAAGTTCGTCTCGCGTATGTTGAAATAGGAATGGGATTTTATGGCGTGACCACTATCACAAGAGACAAGAGTGTTTCTGAAGACTATGTTGTTAAAGGTGAAGATCTTCTTGAGGTGATTACGGATCCAGAAACGAAAACTCTCCGGCCAATAAGAGAAGGGGAGGAAGTTGAGAAATTACTTCCAGCTGGACAACTGAAACAGTTTATGACTCAATATCAGATTGCACACATGGGGGGTTAAGTTTTAAACCGGTCTCGGAACAGAGACATGTCCGATAGAAAATCGACCTATTAAAAAAAACTCAGACGGAATTAACATTTTTTTTCTCCTTACACATATCTTGATGTTCTCCACGAAAACGATGTTCTCGTTGATCGATGTGAAATACAGACAGATGACGAGGACGCTTCTCCTTTACTTTCTCTTTTAAGAGAAAGTAAAGGCTTATCCAAATTCAATATCGATTCGGAGACGCACATCTTCAAGAACTTTTCTGAAGTTTCATATAATTGTTTCTTTTACTTTCTTTTACTTTCTTAGTTATCTTATTCTGGTGACTTTCCAATACTTTTTGGTAGTTCCATTCGTATGGACATACAACGAAGGTATGGAGTTCTCGACAGTAATCACATGGTAACGGGAGTAATTCATCGTCGACTGAGATCGATCAACCGTTAATAAGAGTTAACGATATGGTGAGATTTAACGTAAACACTTAATCAATCCGATTCCGGGATGTTAAGAGAATAATTGGCAAATAGGGAGACAATGAATCGATACTCATCTTCGTCTACTCAAAAAGATGGGTATCGAACAAACTTCAACAGATTTAGTCTTGCATATATTCTCCTTCTTTTTCAAGCAACTCTCTTTCAGCGAGATAATTGGGGTAAAAGACGTCGAGAATGATATCTTCGAGAATGTCGGGGGGATAACGTTCCTCCTTTGTCCTCTTAAAAATGAAAGAAAGTTCATCAAATGGAAGGCAAACGCGACCATACTTCGTTCGAACATATTCATATATTGAGCGTAGATTATACATATACAACACACCCCATAACAAAAAGGTTCGGTATTGGGGATATTTCTCAAATATATAGTCAAAGATGATCGGATTATCCGTTAAGGATACAATCGTGCTTATATAAGGCGGTACCTTCATCAAGATATCGACGAGTTTAGAGGGAAAGTTTACAATAACGTTTTTTGATGTTATTTTATCAAGAATATGCACGATCATTAGATCTACATATGAACTTTCCTTAACATTGAAACCAAAGAAGTCTTTCGAATAAGACAATAGATAGTAGATCTCAAAGTAGCTAATATATTTTCTCAACATCTCCGTGAACCTATAGTTGTCTCCTTCGAAAGCAGGAAAGTCGCGTTCAAGAACACTTCTCCAAAACCGATCATCATTACAGATGAAATTAAAGCCACCCGATTCACAGTACTCAATTAAGCTAAGATATTTGGGACCAGGTCCTGTAACGAGTTGTTTCCATATGTCCATTGGGAGTGAATATGCCATTTATTTTAAATTGGGTATTTTTTTTTCTCGGGATTTGATAACGTTAAAAGTAAATTCGATCGAGAAATCTTTGTTTCGATTCCGGAGTCAACTGAGAAGAGAGATTGGAAATAAAGTTAGCCGAGAAATAATTGTCTCTAAATAGATCGGGAAAGAGAAATTGGACTCTTGTATTATTTTAGATGAATTCGGGAGATTGGGATTGATTTGCAAGATCTTCCAGAGTCGAAAGAATTTGTGCACACACTGGCAAAGAGATATCTCCCACCAACCTCACTATTCCTCGATCTGGATCATAAACGGTGATACTATCATACCAACTTAGAGTGGGATTAAAGATAAGACTTTGGATCATTCGAAGGAGTTGTCCTGGACTTTTGACTCGAACCGACAGATGCGGAGTTGAAATAACGACATTTTTCAAGTTTAAGGTTGTTTCTCCGTCGACAGTCAAGGTGTATGGAGGAGAAGTTATGATTTCATGCAGATTTCTCTGATATGTCTTAAAAATATTCGTGAGAAGATGAAGAAATCTAAAATCGGCTCCAAATTCGATCGAATCTCCATACATGATTAATTCTTGTTTCTCGGAGGAAAATTCGAGCGTCAAAGGATTACTATATGGTGGAGGTCGATGAAGTAGGATGTCTCTTCCTTGGAACATGGCCTCAAGAAGATCCTTTGCATCCTTCGGTCGAAGAATAAAACGATACCGGAACATCTCATTTTCAAGAATAACTTCTCGATCCAAGCTGTTTTGATTTAACGGATTTGTGATTACGCGAAAAGGACAAAATGTTAAATAATGTTTAAGTTCCAGGCGTAGTTCAGAAGGGAGATATTCCAAGTAGGTCTTTGAATAACGAGGAACTGGAGTTTCTCGTTTGGAAAGACTTTTCTCCATTTTTTGAAAAGGATAAAAATCTTTAACACGGCTGTCTGGATTACTCTTCTCTCTTCATCGTTACGAATTTAATTCGAAAGGAAAGGTGATTGGGTCTCCATCATCATGAATGAACTTAATATGATCAGACGGGTCTCGATCAAGCCAGTCACAGAGAGTTGAAGCACCTTTAATTCCATCGAGAGAGTCAAAGGAAACCGTTAGGATTGTATCCCCCGTTAATAAACAGGTATAACGACGCGGAAAATGATAAGTGCTAAGTTCATGGATATAGTCGGGCCACGTTTCCTCGGTAACGTCGACATCTTCATCGGACAAGAGATTGTCACGGTTATACTCCTCCATGGTAAGAAATTCTCCGGTTTCATCTTCGATTTCAATCCACTCATACAAAACCTGTCCAAATAGAGCTTGAGCCATGAGACACATACCGGCAATTTCATCCCGGGACATTTCCCGGGAGATTAAGACTTTACCATTGTCATCTTCATCATAATTATCAAACTTTGAAGCACAGGATGTCAAATGTATAGTAAATTTTCTCATTTTCTCTTGTTTTCGAGAAAAGGAACATCCGATCAAAATTCCAACTCTTGATCGATTTCTGTTGATTTAACTCGAAATCTCAAGTTTAGTGTTATACCCAAAATTGCCTTCTTTCCATTCGATATTACTTGTCAACTCTCGAGAATTTCGATTGTTAACTGTTGATACCTAACATCAAAGATTGTTACCAATACATCTCAACTCTCGACACTTGACATGACATCTTCAGTCTCGACAGTTACCAACATATCTCAACTCTCGACACTTGACATGACATCTTCAGTCTCGACACTTGACATGACATCTTCAGTCTCGACACTTGACATGACATCTTCAGTCTCGAGATTTAACAAAATATCTCAACTCTCGAGAGTTGACATGACATCTTCAGTCTCGAGATTTAGCAAGATATCTCAACTCTCGAGATTTAACAAGATATCTCAACTCTCGAGAGTTGACATAACATCTTCAGTTTCGAGATTTAACAAGATATCTCAACTCTCGAGAGTTGACATGACATCTAAAGGATCGAGATTTAACAAGATATCTCAAATCTCGAGAGTTGACATGACATCTAAAGGATCGAGATTTAACAAGATATCTCAACTCTCGAGAGTTGACATGACATCTAAAGGATCGAGATTTAACAAGATATGTCAACTATCGAGAGTTGACATGACATCTAAAGGATCGAGATTTAACAAGATATGTCAACTATCGAGAGTTGACATGACATCTTCAGTCTCGAGCTTTAACAAGATATGTCAATCGTCGACAGTTGACATTGCATCTCAAATATCTCAATTCTGGACAGTTGACATCCCAACTCAAGTCTCAAGTATCGACAATAACTTTTAATCGTCGACAGTAATTAAGTATTGAGAGTTGACAAAGTATCATGTTGACAATTAACACGTGAGATATAATGTCAGTCGTCGATATTTATTAATTGTCGACGATTGAGATATTGTGTCAACTATCGAGATTTGAGATATCTTATTTATTATCGAGACTGAAGACACTTGAGATGTCACGTTAATTGTCGACGATTGAGATATTGTGTCAACTATCGAGAGTTGAGATGTCACGTTAATTGTCGACGAATGAAATATTGTGTCAACTCTCGAGAGTTGAGATATTTTGTTAATTGTCGAGAGTTGAGATATCTTGTTAATTGTCGACGAATGAGATATTGTGTCAACTCTCGAGAGTTGAGATATTTTGTTAATTGTCGAGAGTTGAGATATTTTGTTAATTGTCGAGAGTTGAGATATCTTGTTAATTGTCGAGAGTTGAGATATTTTGTTAATTGTCGAGAGTTGAGATATCTTGTTAATTGTCGAGATTTGAGATATCTTATTTATTATCGAGACTGAAGACACTTGAGATGTCATGTTAACTGTCGACGATTGAGATATCTTGTTAATTGTCGATAGGTAACATGACATCTCAAGCGTTTCAAGTCTCAAGTATCGAGATATGACAAGATATCCCGATCATCGACAGTTGATATTTCATCTCAAGTATCGACATTCAGCAAGATATCTCTATTTCTGCCAGTTAACATTGCATTTCACGGTATAGAGATTTAACGAGATAACTCAACTGTCGACATCTTCTCTTAAACATCGACACTTAACAAGACATCTCAACTTTGTATCGTTGACAATTAACAAGATATATTGGTAACTGTCGAGACTGAAGATGTCATGTTAACTGTCGAAAGTTGACATATCTTGTTAAATTTCGAGACTGAAGATGTCATGTCAACTCTCGACGATTGAGATATCTCAATTGTCTACAGTTGACATTCTCTCAAGTCTCGAGGATCGACAATTAACAAGATATCTTCAGTCTCGACGACTGACATAATATCTCAAATCTCGACGACTGACAAAATATCTCAAGTGTTGACACTTAACATCGATCTAACTCATAATCGTTGAGACTTATTGCGATCATCGAAACATGAAATACCATGTCAGTCGTCGAGATTTGGGATATCTTGTTAAATCTCGAGACTGAAGATGTAATGTTAACTGTCGACAATTGAAATCTATTGTTAATTGTCGAGACTGAAGACGCTTAAGATGGAATGTTGTTGATAATATCCAAAATCTATCAACTTGATAGAGATGAGAGTTATATCAGCATGAATAGATATCCAAAACGTATCAAGTTGATAGAAATGATAGTCATATCAACATGTATATTATCCAATCTATCAACTTGATAGAAACTGGAGTTGTATCAGCATGAATAGACATCCAAAATATATCAAGTTGATAGAAATTGGAAGCATATTCACATCACATGGATATTTATCCAAAACATATCAAGTTGATAGAATTTGGAAGCATATCCACATCACCTGAATAAATATCCAAGACATATCAAGTTGATAGAACTTGGAAACATATTCACATCACATAAATAAATCTTCAAGACATATCAGTGTTGATAAATATCCAACACATATCAAGTTGATAGAAATTGGAGGAATATCAATGTTGATAGAATTTGGAAGCATATTCACATCACATGAATAAATCTCCAAGACATATCAATGTTGATAGATATCCAAGACATATCAATGTTGATAGATATCCAAAACATATCAAGTTGATAGAAATTGGAGGAATATCAATGTTGATAGAACTTGGAAGCATATTCACATCACATGAATAAATCTCCAAGACATATCAATGTTGATAGATATCCAAGACATATCAATGTTGATAGAATTTGGAAGCATATCAACATTGATAGATATCCAAAACATATCAAGTTGATAGAAATTGGAGTCGTATTCACATCACATGAATAAATATCCAAGACATATCAATGTTGATAGATATCCAAAAGATATCAAGTTGATAGAAATTGGAGGTATCGAAGTTGGATGAATTCGATATCCAAAATAACTCTTCCGTTAAGACATCCAGACAAGAATTGTCAGAGAAGTATATTTGGCTGATTTCTATCTTAAACCAAAATTCGAGCTAATATGATTTTAACTCGAGTTCATGTTTCTTGACAGCTAAATATCCTGACATCTGATCCTATTCGGGATTTCCAAAGATACCTTCTTAAATATTTTTCCGAGTTGATATTTGGTCTCGACAGAACATTTTCCATCGGTATTTGAAAAAAATCCTCTTTTCAAGAAAATGCAGACTCATCCATATCGAAGGAGTCCGGTCCCTATGTATACAGGGACGTATTTGAAATATCTTCCGACGGAATTACGTAGTGAGTTGCGCCTTTTGAAGGAGTCGTGTACGTTTCGTGTCAATGTTGATTTCGAGAAAGATTATAGTATAATTACAATCGAAGATTCGTTATTTCGGATGAAATTTAGCATTGACCCAAAGGATGCGAGAGATCTGATCTCCAGTATTTCGAGGAACACGTCGAGTCGTCTAATTAGTCTTGGAAGTGTTGATTTTCTTGAATTAAATCTGCCCTACGTTTTTTATGATCCGAGAATTCGACAGTTTAAGTTTTTAAATCCGAGAATCGAAATTCGTTTAAATGATGAGTTGCTCGATCTCTTTCGAACGATTCTTGAGAAGTTTTCGGATTCTTCTATCCAGGTTGCCGGAGGAACTCCTCCCTATACTTTTACGGCTGAGGGGAAAGAAACATTCCAGATGAAAAATGCGATAATCTCAACACCATCCTTTCGTGCCGAAGTTAACGTGAAAGAACTTGAGAATGACTTCCTTGAATTTCTCAATTCGCTTCTTTCGGAACCGGATCGAGACTTTGGGAATATCTTCTTCTATTATTATGATGCCCGATCGCGAGTTATGCAAACGACGGAATGGAATATCTACTTACCCGCTTGTACGGAGCTCGTTGACGCTCTCATGGAAATTTCCCAACGATAAAGGTGTTTCCTCGACACCCTTTTCCGGAAGAGAGAAACTCTCGAGACTCTGAAGAAAAAAAAGTCACGCTTGGAAGAACTTTTTTACGATTATTTATTAAAATGCAATCTCAGCCGATTCCAGGATATCCTGGAACATATCTGAAAACTTTACCCGTGGAGTTGAGAAGTGAACTTCGACGTTTTGTCGATGAGTGTTCCTTTGATGTTTCCGTTGAAATATCAGATATTTTTGGTCCGATAAGAGATATCAAGAGTCAATCTGATGTTAAACCTCAATCCTCCAATCTTATTTATGGTCATATCACGATTCAGAGAGACTTTTTTATTTTGGAAATCATCTTGAATAGTTATTCGGCAGAAGAACTTTTGTACTTTTTAGAGGAGGGGAAAGCTGGAACTGTTAAACTTATCTATGGCGATGGGGAAATTATTTACAATCCCCATAATCAACAGTTTATTCTGACAAATAAGTGGGTTACTTTTACGGCAGAGGAGAGATTTCTCAATTTTCTCGATCGCATTTCTCAAAAGTATTCCATTGTCAATTCCGAGGAGGACATCGGATCCTCGTTAAGTTCGTATCGTCTGACGGCTAATGTGACAATGGAACCGACTTCAATCGAACTTGTTATTTCAACGCCCTTTCTTCAGATTGAAATCTTAGCGGAACAATCTCTTCTTGATATGAGAAAGAGTATTCGAGATCATCCAAATAAAAATTGGCCCGGGTCTGTTCGGAAGAAACTTCAAACCAAGGCCAGTTATGACGCGAAAAGTAAAACGATTGATTTTCTCTGTAATGTCTATCTCCCGGTCTGTCGGACACTTGTTGAGGCCTTAAGGCGAGTCGCAGAAGAAATACCCAAACCTTCATGGTATAAAAGACGACACTTCTGAGAAGAAAATTCTGTCGAAATCGAATTTTGTCTTCTTACAAACATGACTTCAAGAGAGACTCGAATCTCACCACTTTCAAGATATTCTGGAACTCTTCTAGAAAGTCTTCCACTCGAACTTCGGAGGGAGTTAAGTCTTTTTCAACCATGTTCCTTTTCGGTTAAAGTGTCGAAACATCGGTCTCGAAGAGATGCAACAATTACTCTCCATGAAAACTTATATGAAACCTCATTTGTTCTTTCCGAAAGAAACTCAAACTCTCTCTTCGAAAGTATCCAGAACGGACATCGAAATGAAGTTCTGATTTCTTATCGGATTGGACATTCGAATTTTCCTGGAAAACTTCTCTACGATCCCGATGTCCAAGAATTTATTCTTAGAGATTGTCCAGTGTCTCTTCCAATCGAGAAGGGACTTCTTTCTCTTCTCACGGATGTGTCTCGAAAATATTTTGAAACAGGGATTTTTTCCGAGTCTCTGACTCATTCTCTCTACACTCTTACGTTTGATGTAACTCTGACCTCCCGACCTGAAATATCTAACTTTCGTCTTCACTTACCATCCGCTGTCTTGAACATTAAGAAGTTCGACCAACTTTTGGAAATTGTGTTTCATCTTCGAGAAAATCCAGATCTTTCCTGGCCAGAAGACCCCCTTGACTATTCGATGTCTTCCTTTCGATATGACGCATCTCGAGGAAGAATCTATCTTGTGGGAGACTTATATCTTCCCGTCTGTCAAGAACTTCTCAGTGCTGTAATTTGGACTCATCATTAGTCCAAATATGTTTCTCTTTTCCATGGTTATCTGAAAATGGTCCCTCTGATGTTCTTCTCGACTTAGGACATTCCATCTTAGAAGTCGAAATGAAAATAACAATGTTGTTTCATCCTATCTCAAGTATCTGATTCTTCTCATTTGTTGATAGTTACTGATACAATTCTCTTTTCTATCAACACTGATATGACTTTCATTTCTATCAACACGAATATTGCTCCAATCTCTATTAAAGCTGATAGATTTTGGATATTTTTTCATGTTGATAGAATTTGGATATCTATAAATATATATACATATATAAACTGTCAGTTCACGGTTAATGCCATGTCCGTAAATCAGGAAAGAAGTTTGTTGGACACTCTTCCAAGAGAATTAATTTGCGAGTTATTGTTATATCTTGAGTTTGACTCGGATGTTTTCTCGTTGTGTCAGACAAGCAATTGGACCCTCGGGATATATAATGAGGATGAGAGATTTTGGAAAAGGAGGTATTCAGTTTTTCTTATACCGGATCTGGAGGAGTTACCACCAGGTCTTAACTCATGGAGGGAGTGGTATCAAACGACTCAAAGGTTAATATTCGCTGGTCTTGTTTATTACATGTTATATCCATCATACTTGCCTTGGACACATCCCAAATTAAAATGCGATCTGAAATCGGCTGTCGACTTGTTTCTTCAATATAAGTACAGTCCCGTCGAAAAACAAAGATCTCCATTGTTTCATGATAACTTTAATTTATACCATACAATCGAAGAGATAAACGATGCTCTAATTTTTCCCTTTGTAAAATATTTTGGAATCAAGTGGCCTGATGAGGATGTCGATGATTTTCTAGATCCGAGTGTGAGATACTTCTTAAAGTTGTTTTCTTTTCATGGAAATGATCCATACCGTCGGTCGAATGAGATTTTAGACTGTTGTCTCTGTCCACGTAGTTTACTTCTTCAGGCGTTACGTATACTCTATCCCATCTATAGTCAAGATCGATCGGATTATGAAGTCATTGATCCTGCCTTTCATAGCATTTTCCTTAAGATCTCAACAGATAAAGATAAACGTTATGAAATATCTCAAACTAACCTTAGTTGTGTTTCCTGGAAGACACTCTATGACCTTGAGAAAGACCTCTATTTCCGATTGAGTTCCGAAACACGTTTCTTTGAATGTAAATCCGTCACGGTAATTCCATCATATGATACTGGGATATTGGAGGTTTCCATTATCATTGACGTTTTTAAATAGAAATAATTCTACTTCTCTTTTAACATTACGTTTCGCCTTCGAAGAAAGATACATTTGGAAAGTTACTCCAAACTTCTCACGTTCCGACGTTTTTTCCGATTTAAAGAAAACTTGGTCAGAGGAGAGAAGATTAGCAAGACGAGAAATTTAAAGTTAAATGGAAAACTTGTAATATGGAAAATTTGGGAAAGATTTCACGCCCTCGGGTAAAAGATTACCATGAGAACGTGTTACTTTCAACATGGTGTTGCCTCCGGGGATCCTCTTCCTCATCGAGTGATAATTTGGACTCGAGTTACACCGGAAGAGAGTGGGGAGATAACAGTGGAATGGGAGATATCTTCGACTCCCGACTTTACGGAAGAAAGGACTGGTTCGACGACAACGGGACCGGAGCATGATTATACGGTCAAAGTTGATGTGGACGGTCTGGAGCCGTCGATGAACTACTTTTACCGCTTTCGATATCAGAAGGTTGAGTCTCCGATTGGAAGGACAAAGACGGCACCAAGAGAGAGCGACATCTCGAGAGTGCGTTTTGGACTCGTGACATGTAATCATATTCAGAACGGCTATCTGACACCGTTTACGTATCTGGCTCAACGGGATGATCTTGACTTTATTGTCCATACAGGAGACAGTATTTATGAGTATGGTCCTCAACATAATGACAATCCGTCGAAATATCCAGAGACATCGTTGACACCTGGTCGAGTTTACTGGAGACCGATTCATGAACCTCCCTCAGACTGTGTAACTCTTGACGACTACCGTCAGAGATATGGACAGTATTATAAGGATCCCAACTATCAGAGACTAAATCAGAGACATCCCTGGTTTTATATTTGGGATGATCATGAATCCGCGGATGGCGCTTGGAGAGAGGGAGCGACTAACCATGACGAAAAGACTCAAGGGCCGTGGATTACACGCTTTAATCATGCCAAGAAGGCATGGTTTGAGTGGCATCCGGTGCGAGGAACCAAGATCTATCGACAGTACAACTATGGTTCCCTCTTATCTCTCTTCTTTCTGGACACTCGAAGTTATCGAGACAAAGCTCCAGGAGTATTTCTTTATCAATCACGGAAACGTCGAACTATGTTGGGGCCCTTTCAAAAGGATTGGCTGAAGGAACGTCTCATGTCCTCGGATAAAAGATGGAAGTTAATTGTAACAAGTGTAACATTTACTCGAATCCACACTCTGCCATCACTGAAATTTTTTAAGTTTCTACCATCACTGAGCGCTTTTAGTGATGGTTGGGAGGGCTACTTAAATGAGAGGCAGGAAATTCTTGACTTTGTGAGAATCAACGATATTAAAAATGTTGTTTTTCTTTCGGGAGATGTTCATACCACAATTCTTTCTTATGTTAAGGATGATAAAAGAAGAACTGTGTCAGTTGAATATACCACACCTTCAATATCCTCAGACAATCTTGATGAACTTTTCGGCTACTATAACTCTTCGAATGTCTGGATAACGAGACTTCTCTCTCGATACTTTAAGTCGATCAATCCTCATATCTTCAAGTTGGACACTAATAATCATGGTTATCTCATTCTCGAGGTGACTCCGGATCGAATCCAGGGTGATGTCTGGTTTATCAGTGATCCCCGTTCTCCTTCTTCTTCCATGGAATATGCCTTTTCCGCTGTAACGTCAAGAGGTGAGCCTCAATTCACCTTGACGTCTTCTCCCTTAGTCTAAACTCTTTTCGATTGTAAAATATTGATAGACAGAAGATTAATTCTCCTCTTCGACTCTCAAAGATAATATCAAAGAATTTTCTCGATATTTAATGATGAGTACTTGGAAAAGGGAGAGTGATTCTTCCGAAATAAGAAGCAGTCTTCCTCCGACACTTCCTCTGGACAAGTCCTCCTCCTTATTCTCGGAACTTCACTTGAAGAAAGATGATTATCCAGCTGACCCCGTTTCATCTGTCTCCGAAAAGAAAAACGAAACCATTGACAGATCGGAATACTTCTCATCTCTTTCTCCAAGCACGGATGAGAAGAAATTGTCAGAAAAAGGAAGTAATAAACTCAAAACTCAATGCAAGGGAGGATGTGATAAAGAATACTATGAGGATACTCTAAAGAAGTATGGAGGTATGTGTTTCCGGTGTTTACAGAAGACGTCAAAAGATTCGAGAATTGAGATGTCTTCTCCGGTCAAGTCAAAGAAGGTCCTCTGTTCTGGAACCTGTAACAAAGAGTACACTCCCGCGACACTGAAAAAACATGGAGGAATGTGCGCTCGCTGTCATACCAAGTCTCTACAGTCTTCCCAGGTTAACTCCCCAAGGAAGAGTCGAATTCAGCCGAAGATACAATGTAGTGGCACTTGTAACAAAGAGTACACTTCAAAGACACTTGAAAAGTACGGAGGTATGTGTTTCCGGTGTTTCCAAAAGACTCTTCCAGTTCCGAAATAAACTTTTCTTCTTTAACCTTTTATCAGAGATTGCCAACTCTGATAAAAGGTTAAATCTTCGGTTCGTCAAGGAAAATCCAAAAATGTCTCTTCTTGTCGAAAGAGGAAAGGGAGAGAAATAAAAAGATCTTCGGATTATCGTCTTTTCGAAACCTTATTTAATTGAGATAGCGTAATTTAACTGGAAATCTTAAAATCCGTTGATGTTAAAAGACGAACATTGAGACATGGACTGGAACTTAATATTCTATACGTTTACGGATAACGAATTGGAAGTTGGAAGTTTTAAAGATCTGGCCAAACTGACATCCATTCGTCATAACTATAATAATGTGACCATTAACATTCTATTAGACACGAATACGATGGGTTCTTACCGGATTAAGCTGTCGGGAAATCCTTATAAATGCGATGCGATTCGGATGACTCGTCTTTCTCATCTTAACATGTCAAAGATGGAGACTTTGACTTCCTTTCTGAAGGAGTCAGTTTCGATGGTGGCAGCCAAACATGTTGTCTTAATTTTGGGAGGACATGGAGCTGGATGGTATCTATTGACGGAGAAGGCATCTATCATGTCAATGCGTTGTCTTGCGAATGCGATTTCAGCGAGTGGAATTCATCTGAATCTCCTATGTTTTGATGTCTGTCTTCTGGCAAATCTGGAGTCACTCTACACACTTCGTCATGTTACAGACTTCATCATTGCCTATGAAGACTATGCCGGTTGGAATGGCATCATTGAACCTCAGACTCTGGAAATCTTTTCTCGACATAGGGATCCCCTTACTGTTGCGATAGGTTTAGCGGAGAATCTTATTGCCACGTTAACAGTTAACGATGATCAGACGGATGTTTCCGTTTTATCTGCCGTTGACGTCGACTCTCTCGTTAAATTTATCAAAGGTTGTGTTCTTCGAAAGCCGACGGATGGATCAGCCTGCATTGATCCGAATTACTGGCAGTTACAGGATCTCTTTGAAGTCGTAAAGGAATCTCTTTCGGGGGAGGAATTTAAAACGTTTGAGGAGCTCTTTAAAAGAGTTGTTCTCTTTTACAAACAGTCGAAAAATAAGAACAATCCCAAACATCACGGTTTAAGTTGTATTGTTGATCCAGATAAGGATATATATGACACTTCTCAAGCGTGGAAACAACTTGATTTGCTTCTTTCTTTTTCTCAGGATTAGGTGAAGTTGAGAAGAAATTATTCGAAGTACTGATGACAATATTCATCTTCGATTTTAATTAGTTCAATTCTATATTAAGACATATGTCTTAATATATGTCTTAATACGAAGATATATATGATGTATTTTAACAATTTAAATTTCTTTCTATTAAAAATGAGCTCAACATCGAGTGATGAGTATGTCAAATATCATGGGAAAGATAGATGCAAACATCGAAATCATTATCAAAGGTATACATATGAACAACAATCAAAGTGTCCTACGATTATTATTATTAATAAGAAGCGTCCAAAAAGTCTGATGGGTCCAACCGGTCCGACGGGAGAAAGAGGTTTAATGGGTCCAACCGGTCCGACGGGAGAAAGAGGTTTAATGGGTCCAACCGGTCCGACGGGCCCAACCGGCCCTCGTCTCGACTGTTTTACTAGTACATGTGATATAATCTGTAATGGAAGACAAGTTAACGTCTTAGAGCCTATACCAGGAGTTGGTATCATCGATGTCGATATTGTCATTCACACGCTTGGACGGGGAGCCCTTACGGTTGATGTTCCAGGAATTGTAGGTGGTGACTGTAGGGGGGACAATGCGGTTGATTTGCAGTCGGAAAGACAACAGAATAGTCAGGTGGCGTCAGGAAACTTTAGTACGATTGTGGGAGGACGAAACAATACAGCAATCGGAGAGTTAAGCACTGTTCTTGGAGGAGGAAACAATATTGCGAGTGGATTGGCATCTCTGGCGGGAGGTCTCAAGACAGAAGCCGGTGGAGATGGAAGTTTGACCTTTGGAGTGTCTCGAGACGAGAGCAGTATTCGAACGAATGCCATTGGATCACAGGCATGGGGTTTAGCTGAAAAATCCAACAATATTAATAGTACTATTGAAACGGGAAGTAACGCAAGTGGATCGGTAGCGGGAGGATATACACTTGGAGGTAATATTGCAACAGGAAAAGATGCAGTGGGCTCTCAAGCCTTGGGATTTGCCTTTAATGGAGGTCAAATCTTTACAGGAGAAGACGCAGATGGATCCGAAGCCTCAGGAACTGTGAGAGGAGCTGGAAGTCTTATTTCGACCGGACAAGGGGCAGAGTCTTCACATGCATGGGGATTTGCAATTGAGGGGAGTCGGATTTCAACTGGAGATGAAGCGGAGGGTTCCCACGTCTGGGGAGTTGCATTGGATGAAGGTCAAATCTTGACAGGACAAGAGGCAGATGGATCCGAAGCCTCAGGAGTTGCGGCAAACCCTGGAAGCCAAATTAAGACAGGAAAAGATGCGCGTGCTTCACATGCATGGGGATTTGCATTTAATGGAAGCCAAATTGAGACAGGACAAGATGCGGAAGCTTCACATGCATGGGGATTTGCATTT